>MDTG01247316.1_pt1 | contig 15869 bp, 9 predicted proteins | sample 811421 | NCBI WGS metagenome assembly MDTG01 (sample SAMN05326645, study PRJNA326480) | marine metagenome | isolation source: seawater | place: Pacific Ocean: South East | collected 2011 | reverse complement strand
CCTCCCAAAGATTATATTGATATTGGGGATGGAACTTTTTTGGCCATGGCACAAATTGTGGGCCATGCTTTAACCACAAATCGGTATAGGGCTGAAAAACAGCAACATTTGCTTGTGGAACAGCATTTTGTAGCAAGTAGGAAACACGAGCTCTGTAATCGCCCCAAAGCTTAAAATAAGGCCACCAAGTATTGCGTTCACTAAAGTATGAGCCATACTGTATCCATCCAGGAAATTTGGCCTCAGGGGGAGAATAATTAAAACCGTGTAAAATTGAATGGTTGATTCCGGAACTGTTACTTTGGTCACCTGCAATTTTTAAATTCTCTAAGGTGGTCATAAAAACCATACCATTACGGGTATTGGTTAAGTCCTCGCAACTTACAAAGTTTTTCCCGGAGAGAAGCGCTCCTGAGGCAACAGTTTTATTGCACATACGCGGAGCTCTTCCAAAGGTAATATTATTAGAATATTCTCTTCCTGTTGGTTGAAATACCCATGTTTCTGCCTCTGGAATATCTAGCAACATACTCGATTCTACAGGGTGATAGCCTCTTCCATAAGCCTGCATCCGAGACTTTACATTATTAGCCTGACACCATTCCACAAAAGTTTCAATAAATCGTTCCCTGAATAACTCCATTCGGGTATGATAATAATCCAAATTAACACGATTTAAAAGTTCCCGAACCTCATCAGAAAAAACACATCCGTATTCCTCTTCAATTGGATTGCCAAAATGTCCTATTTTCTTCAAAAGAAAAGGATAATAGGGTTCAATGGAATACCCGCGTCTTTTTTTGAACTGCTGAAACATATCCGCACACCAGTTGGCTCCTTCCAACTCTAGGCTATCGCAAAATACAGAACGTAGATAATCACCCATATTCCCCATTTTCCCGTTCACATAATCTGAAGTACGGTTTAGATAACGGCTTACAGCCTCTTTATTATAATGATTTAAGACAGGTCCTTTTGCCCCAGGAGCTCCATGACTTACCCCCAAATAACCAAAAATTTGTGCTACGCAATAAAGAACATACGTTCCACTGGACACGTCAAAAGTTATTTTTCCTTCTTTTATTTTGTTGGTAACATCTTCTCCCTCGTTAAAATTATTCATTTTTTTTGGAGCCAAACGCAACATAAAAAGCTCTTTCTGCTTCTTATCATATTTTACATAAACATCCGGCTCAATACGATCCAGTATCTCTTGAACAGAAAGAGTATGAGACTTTCCTCCCACTAAATCAATAGTCTGAACTGCCATGATCTGAGTCTGTTCCTCTTTTTCAAGAAATTCGCCTCCAAATGGCCAGCCCGAACCCACAATCATGTCGCAAACCATATTGCGCTTTCTTGCTTCTTTTAACGCCAACTCAAGCATATCTAACCACTGCTCTTCAAAAAGAACCAACTCGTCATACCCACACGTATCAGCATGTTCCGGAAAAGCAATGGGGTTAATTTCTATTCCCGTAATACCGGCTGCCTGCATTACGTCTAACTCTCTAACAATTTCTTTAGCATCTAAGCGATTTCCATTCCACCACCAACGAACAAACATTCTTGAACTATCTGGTGGATTTTGAAAACGCTTAAAATGCTCCTCCAAACTGGTTTCTAGGGTTTCAGAATTAACGCATCCTAAAAATGAATTTATGTAGAGTGCACCCGCTGCTCCTGCAGTTGTAGTTTTGATAAAGTTTCTGCGTTTCATGTAAATATTATATTAGCCGCGTTCGTAAATTTAGCTCCACGCCATAGCGTAGATCCATCTATTTATTTTTTCTGATACTTTTTCCAATCATGGCTTGGTTTTGATGGATCAAAGAACTCTTTATTTTTTACAAAAGCAGGCCAAGATTCTTTAGGTTCATAATGAAAATATTCAAAGGCTGCAGAAGGGGCGTAAGTTGTATGATACCAAACGGCAATTCCCATCATAGTACCGGTAAAATTATATTCCAATATACCTTTTTCTTTCAATCCTTCATCGCTTAGCCATAAAGCATTTCTAGAACCCACTTTCTTGCGGTTTTTATGCTCATCTCTATAATAAAAATGGAAATCATACCCATCACACTCTATCTCTAGTTCCACATCTCCCTTCACATCTAATGGTATTAATTCTGTTTTATCATACAAAGAACTTATGGCAATGCAAGGTCCTAATTCCGAGTCGAATTTTTTATTAAAGAAATACCAACGTCGTGTATCATAATATACAAGCAGACCGGCTCTTTGTTGTATTTCTTTAGGGTCAAATGACAATTTAGTACTTATTTTATATTGGTGATGTTGCACTCTTTGTAATAGTATTGATGGATAATCATAGCTATGGATATAACTGGGCGTTCCTTTCAATAAAAGAGATCCGGGTTTGCTTTTTAGATCGATCAACTCTTCTTTGATTGGAACTCGCACACTATTCCAGTTGATCGATAATTCACCGTCAAATTCATCACTCGCTGGAATTGAAACAGTCTCTCTTTCTTTTAATAGCATTGGCACCTCATTTTGTGGAGCTTTACTATCTAAATACAACCATCCATCCTTGCGCCATTTTGCATTGGCTATAAAAGTTTCCCTACCCAGTGTGCTGTATAGTTTTTCATTACGCTCCACAGGACGGCCGGCAAGATAAATCACTACAGCTTCATCTTTACTTACATCCTGTATATCACCATGTCCTGCTCGTTTTATCATTGAGTATTCATCCCGGGCTGTTAAAACCGGATTGTCTGGGTGGACTTCATAAGGGCCCCAAATGTCTTTTGATCTAGCCATAGTCATAGCATGTCCGTATTGGGTACCTCCCTCAGCAGCAACCAAGTAATACCAATCTCCGCGTTTGAACATTTTCGAACCTTCAAAAAAACCTAAGTCAGTACCCCCAAAAATCCTTTTGTGAGGACCAACCAATTTTTTTTGTTTAGGATCATATTCTTGCATAAACATCCCTTGATGAGGAGGATCTCCCGGTTTATAAACCATATCGCTACATACATACCAGTGTCTACCATTATCATCATGAAACATAGCAGGATCGTTTCCACGAGAGTTCAGGTATACAGGATCAGACCATGGTCCATGGATTGATTTGGAAGTTGCCACATAATTAGGTGTTTCATGCATCCATAGTTGTCCACCAGCAACGGTATACACGATGTAAAATAATTTCTCCTTTTCATTGTAGGTTAAATCCGGAGCCCAAATACCCCCTGAGTTACAAATACGGAAAAGATCTGCTTGACGAGTCTCTTTCAATACGTAATCTATTAATTTCCAATTTTTTAAATCCTTGCTTTCATAAATTGGCAAACCAGGCCAAAATTGAAAACTTGAAGAGGTAACATAGTAGGTATCTCCTGCTTTACAAATAGAAGGATCGGGATTAAACCCCGGAATAACAGCATCTTTAATTAAATTTTCATCCTGTGACCAACAATTTAAGGTTGAACATAAAATGATTGTAAAGACAATCATACATTTGATAATAGTTTTCATAATTTACTTGTTTTTAAAATGAATTTAGTAGGTATTAAGTTGTTTATTTTTGAGAATGCTTTTCATAAAGCTTTAAATTTTCTGTTGGTTTCTGTGGACCAAAAAACTCTTTGTTTTTTACAAAAGAAGGCCAAGATTCTTTAGGTTCATAGTGAAAATAATCAAAGGCTGCTCTAGGAGCGAAGGTGGTATGATCCCAAACGGCAATCCCCATCATTGTACCGGTAAAATTATATTCCATTGGGCCTTTTTCTTTTAAGCCCTCATCGGTCAACCATAAGGCATTTCTTGAGCCGACTTTCTTGCGATTTTTATGCTCATCCAGGTAATAAAAATGAAAATCATACCCGTCACACTCTATCTCTAATTCTACATCTCCCTTCAAATTCAATGGTATTAATTGTGTTTTGTCGTACAATGAATTTATAGCAAGGCATTGTCCTAATTCTGGGTCGAATGTTTTATTAAAAAAATACCAACGACGAGTATCATAATACACAAGCAAACCAGCCCTTTGCATTATCTCTTTAGAATCAAATGAAAATTTAGTACCTATTTTATACTGATGGTGTTGCACTCTTTGTAATAGTATTGATGGATAATCATAGCTATGGATATAACTCGCCGTTCCTTTCAATAAGAGAGATCCTGGTTTGCTTTTTAGATCGATCAATTCCTCTTCGATTGGAACTCGCACACTGTTCCAATTGAGTGATAATTTGTCGTTGAATTCATCATTATAACTAACCGTAAGATCCTCTTTTTGTTCATCTAATAACATTGGCACTTCATTCTGTGGGGCTTTACTATCTAAATACAACCATCCATCTTTGTGCCATTTTGCATTCGCTATAAAGGTCTCTCTACCTAAAGTACTGTAAAGTATTTTATTTTTTTCAACAGGACGACCGGCAAGATAAAATACTACAGCCTCATCTTTACTTATATCCTGTATATCACCATGTCCTGCTCTTTTTATCATTGAGTATTCGTCTCGGGCTGTTAAAACCGGATTATCCGGGTGGACTTCATAAGGACCCCAAATGTCTTTTGATCTGGCCATGGTCATAGCATGCCCATAATTCGTCCCTCCTTCAGCTGCAACCAGATAGTACCAATCTCCACGTTTAAACATTTTTGAACCTTCAAAAAATCCTAAATCGGTTCCTTTAAAAATGTTTTTATGTGGTCCTATCAATTTTTTTGCAGTAGCATCATATTCTTGCATAAACATCCCTTGATGAGAAGCAGTACCTGGTTCATGCACCATATCGCTACATACATACCAATGTCTACCATTATCATCATGAAACATAGCAGGATCATTTCCACGAGAGTTCAAATATACAGGATCAGACCATGGCCCATGGATTGACTTGGAAGTTGCCACATAATTATCCGTTTCATGGAGCATACCCTCTCCGCCAGCAATGGTATACACAATGTAAAATAATTTCTCTTTTTCATTGTAGGTTAAATCTGGAGCCCAAATACCCCCTGAGTTACAAATACGGAAAAGATCTGCCTGACGTCTTTCTTTCAAAACATAGTCTATTAACTTCCAATTTTTTAAATCCTTACTTTCATAAATTGGCAAACCAGGCCAAAATTGAAAACTTGAGGTGGTAACATAATAGGTATCCCTTGCTTTACAAATTGAAGGATCCGGATTAAATCCAGGAATAACAGCGTTTTTAATTTCTTTGTCATTCTGTGACCAACAACTTAATGTTGATCCTAAAATGATTACAAAGGAAATCATACATTTGATAATGGTATTCATAATTTATTTATTTTAAACTTATAATCCTTTTTAATTAATTTTATTCATTTCTCTTTGAAACTGAATCACCATTCCACGTAATTTTCTTCTGATTTTCAAGTTGGTTATCGGTTTATTTTCTCCAGGATCTTTTTCCAGGTCATAGAGTTTCGCTTCTGGGTGCAAAGATAGTTTCCATTTACCAGAGCGGACGGCTGCCAATGCTCCTTGACTACCATGATAAAAAAATGCATTCAGATATTCTTCCTTAGTAAATTCATTTTTCCATTCTTTATCCGGATCAAAGAGTCGCCTTAATGGAACTTCTGCGTTCAATGATCTTGATTTATAAAATTCTGGGATATCATCAGTTTTCCCTTGTAAAAAAGAACTAAGATCCCTACCATCCAATATTATATCATCAGGAATTGAAATTCCTGCTAAAGATGCCAATGTAGGATACCAATCCATAGCATGTACTACAGTATTAGCAGTAACTCCCTGCTGAATCAACTCTGGCGCATAAGCTATAGCCGGAACACGCAAACCTCCTTCATAAGTGGTTATTTTTCCACCTCTTATCGGTTGGTTCTCATTGCGTCCGGGTCCACGACCATTGTCTGAAAGATACATCACGATAGTTTCATCAGCAATTCCAAAACGATCAAGAGAATCCATCAATTGTCCCACATAAAAATCCATTTCTTGAATGGCATCTCCATATAAGCCCCAATTAGAACTTCCTTCAAAATCTTTACCAACTCCCAATGGAAAATGTAACATGGTATGGGGTAAATAAAGAAAAAACGGTTTTTTTTCCGAACTTTGCTTTTCAATCCATGAAATAGCTTCGTCAGTAAATTGTTTCGTTAAAGTAGCGGGATCCGGATTACGTAAAATAATTTCTCCGTTTCTCAACAAAGGTACTCCGCCTTGATCCTCAAAATGGAAAACTTCATAAGAATCCAAATTGTGAAGAATTCCAAAATAATGATCAAACCCTTGATTTTGTGGTAAAAAAGGTTCTGAAAACCCCAAATGCCACTTACCAATACAAGCTGTCTCATAATTCTCATTTTGAAATAATTCTGCCATCGTTGTAAGTGAAGAAGGTATACCACCTTTTGAATCAGGTCTGTGTACCCAAATTTCATTACCTGTTCTCCGTGGATAACATCCAGTAAGCAATCCTGCTCGTGAGGGACTGCATATGGGAGCAGCGGCGTAATAATCGGTAAAACGAATGCCTTTTTCAGCCAACGCATCAATACGTGGAGTAGCTACTTCCGTAGCACCATAACAACCTAAATCGTAGTAGCCCTGATCATCAACAAAAATAATTATTACATTAGGACCTGGTTGAGGTTCAGATGCAAAAAAACTTATGGGGATAAATAAAAATAATACGATTTTAATGAACGTATTTATATATCTCATATTTTTATATAATTGATGGTTAAAATTCTATTCTTGTTATAAAAGAGTTTCCATATTCAAGTTAAAAAACGAAAGTTCCGGATTTACTGTTTCTTTCATTTATTTATAAATTTTTTTCTATATTTCTTTAATTTCTCTCTATATCTAGGATTCTGCACTAAATTATTTTGTCCACCAACCAGTGCGTTCACCGATATGGACCTGTATTGTTTTTAATTCTGTGAATTCATCAATAGCAGCAGTACCCATTTCACGACCCAAACCACTCTCTTTATATCCTCCAAAAGGTAATTCGGCATAACCACTCATATAGGTATTAATCCAAACTGTCCCAGCTTCAATTGAACGAGATAATCTCATGGCACGATCAATATCTTTAGTCCATACAGAAGCAGATAATCCAAAAGAAGTGCTATTCGCAATCTCTAGTGCTTCGGCTTCTGTTTCGAATGTAAGAACAGATAAAACTGGTCCAAAAATCTCTTCTTTTGCAATCTTCATATCAGCAGTAACTCCGCTATAAATTGTAGGTTGTATAAAACATCCATTATCATCATTACTTTTATTACCTCCTAATTCTACTTTAGCACCTTCTTCTAAAGCAGAATCAAAATAACTGTATATTTTATTGGCATGCTTATCACTAATTATCGCACCTACTTTAACTTTAGGATCAAGTGGATCTCCAACTTTTACTTTTTTTGACAGTGCAACTATTTTCTTCGTAAAATCATCGGCAATAGATTTGTGAAGTATGATTCGACTTCCACCATTACAGCATTCACCCATATTAAAATATACTCCAAAAACTACGGCATCTAATGCTGCTTCCAAATCACAATCAGGAAAAATAATTTGTGGGTTTTTTCCTCCAAGTTCGAGTTCTACCTTTTTTAAATTAGCACCTGTTTTTGAAGCGATCAATTTACCAACGGGAGATGAACCCGTAAAAGAGACCATATCTACTTTTGGATGATCTGTCATAACCTCTCCAACGGTTTGACCGAAACCAGATAGGATATTTACTACACCATCCGGAAGACCTGCTTCTTTTAATAACGCTCCTAAATGTATCGTTGTTCCAGATGTAAATTCACTTGGTTTTATAACGGCAGTACATCCGACGGCTAATGCCAAAGGTAATTTCTGACTTATGATTAATAAAGGAAAGTTCCATGGCGTAATCATAGATACTACTCCAATAGGCTCACGAACAGTTAAAGCAAGCATATCATCCCCCAAAGAATTATATGATTCACCTTTATTATGACGCGCTAATGTAGCAGCATAATCCCAATTACTGGCAGCCCATTCCATTTCGTCATTAGCTTGCGATATGGGCTTTCCACTTTCTAACGTTTCAATTAATGCTAAATCTTCAGCATTCTCTCGAATTAACTGAGCTGTTTTTAGAATAATGGCAGCACGTTCTGCACCGCTCATTGACGCCCAAGGTCCTTTTAATGCTGCTGATGCTGTTTCAATAGCAAGTTCTGTATCTTCTTTTGCTGCTTCAGCATAAGTACCAACCAACACATTGTGAGCTGGACTATATCTTTCAAATCGCTTGCCACTAATAGCTTCTTTATACTCGCCATCAATAAATAATTGATATTCAAATGGTTTCTTTGGAATTTGATTCTTCATACATATTTTATTTTAATTTTTCAAAAAATGATAATTATTAACTCAATTTTAATTATTGACAAAATAGCCGAAAATAGCTCCACCTATTGCAGCAATAAATACACCGATTAAGGTTAAATTTGCTGCTTTTGTTCGAGGCTTGGGAGTTTTAAAAATATAAATACCCAAAATAGCGTTGACTACCATACATAATTGTGCTACAGCAAACCCTTGTCCTGTGCCTAAATTTTCAGGTTTCATCATAACTAAAGCTCCATAATTTCCTATGGCCCATAAAGCCCCAGACAGAAGAATTAAAGGGTAATGCCTTCCTTTTTCCAATTTTAATGAAGATTTCGACAAAACAACCAAAATAAGACTACCGATAAACATTCCTATAGCCAGTGGAAAAGTCCCCACCCACATGGTAAAATCAGGCTGCCCATCGATTGCCATATTGATTGGAATAAAATAACTTGCGAAACCTATACCAGCTCCTGAAGTACCAAGTAAACCATAAATTTTATCCTTTTTGCTCACTTTAGTTTTATCTGAATCACCTGAAAAAACAATTAATAAAATACCACAGATCATAACAACTACTGACAAAAGAGCCATCAATTGATTTTGTGTACTTGTATGTATAAATTCTCCGCGTAAAACTATTCCCCATGTAATTCCAACAATCACATTCATTGGAGCCCAAATACCAAATGCTTTTGCCATACCAATTTTAGAAACGCCTATAAATGCAAACCAACAACTAAAAGCCCATAAAAAACCCCCAATTACAGGTCCAAAAAAAGTTTTAGAGTTTAATCCTTCAAAATTTAAAAAACCTGCCACTATAACTCCCAAAAATAAAACTGCAACAGAGGTATAAAAAGTTCTTGTCTGTTGTCCCTTTAAGGGAACGTTTTGTGAGGGTGCAATCCAACTTCCCCATGCTAATACTGTTATAAATGCGAAAATAATTCCTTCCATTGTATGTATATTTAGTTTATATTTAATTTATATGTTTAACTGCATTAAAGATGACTTGTAAACAGATGTATTTATTTGTTTTATATCTTTCATTATTGGAATAAAGTCCATCATTGCCAAAATATCTTTCTCCAAATCTACGCCTGGGGCTATTTCAATTAATTCTAAGCCATTCATAGTTAAACGAAAAACAGCACGTTCAGTAACGTATAATACTTCTTGTCTATTTTGCGCCGCAAATTTTCCATTAAAAGTAATTTGTTGCACCTTATTGACAAACTTTTTATGTTTCCCTGGATATTCAATATCAACACCTTCCTCGTTATATGTTATGGCTGTTTTTGTAGAAAAACCTCCACAAAACACCACTTTTTTTGTATTCTGACTAATGTCTATAAAACCGCCACAACCCGTTAAATTATTTCCGAAACGACTTGAGTTTACATTTCCTTCTTTATCAATCTGAGCAAATCCTAAATAACATATATCTAAACCGCCACCATGGAAAAAATCAAACTGATATCCATCATCTACAATTGCCGAAGGATTATACATTGCTCCAAAATTTAATCCTGTAGTTAAAACACCTCCTATTGGCCCCTGCTCTATTAAAAAAGTAATAACATCTTCTAAATGCTCTTCCTTTGCTATAATTGGAACACCATCTGGCATACCGTAGCCTAGATTCACATTATCTCCTTTCTTCAACTCCATGGCAGCTCTTCTAGAAACCAAGCGTTTAGCACCTTCTATCACAAGATTATCTTCTTCAAATGGAGCTTCTTTGTTTATAAGGGCTTCCTCATAATCCGTTAAAAAAGTCATTTGTTGTTCTGGAACTTCAACTATATAATCAACTAGAGATCCAGGTACCTTAACTCTTTCGGGCTTAGCTCTTTTGGAATTGTTAATTCTTTTTACTTGAGCAATAACAATACCTCCATTAACCTTAGCAGCTTGTGCCATTGACAACATGGAAAATGTTCCTACTTCCTCTTCAGAAGTAATATTTCCCTCTGCATCTGCTGAAGTTCCTCTAATAAATGCAACATTGATAGGAAACGATTTATAAAATAGAATAGCATTACCATCAATATTAACCTTTTTCACAATATCTTCGGTAGTAACCGAATTTATTTTCCCCCCTTCAAAATCAGGATCTACAAATGTGTTCAAACCTACTTTGGTAAATAATCCGGATTCTCTTCCCGCAATACTTCGTACCAAATGCGTTAAAACACCTTGAGGAAAATTATAAGCCTCTATTTTATTTTCTAATGCTAATCTTGATAAATTTGGTGCATTTCCCCAAAAACCACCGATATCACGTTTTATCAATCCTTCGTGAGCAAGATGATTAAAGCCTCTTTTATCATTATCCCCAATACCACATGGATGAAAGGTAGTAATATTTTTAGGTTCTCCCGTGGCAACATATCGCTTGCCAAGAGCTTCCAAAAGTGCATCAGGAATTCCATGCCCTGCACCAGAACCTCCTACAACCAGGGTATCTCCTGATTTAATTAGTTCTACAACTTCTTGAGCTACTATTTTTTTCATATTTAATTACTCGAACTATTATAAACTATCTTCTCTTTATTTACAAACCCTATATAATTATATCCATTATAGACCATTAAAGAATGTATAATGTTCTTCTGCAAGTCTTTGTGCTGTTAAACAAAATTCTACCATATGATAATCACCCCACATACTACTCTCATTAAATGGAACTTTTGCTCCAGAAGGGATATAATCCCAGTTATTTGGATAATGATAAATTGAATGTTTTAGAATTCCTTGATGATCCTTATCTTTAGCTAAATAATCATCACCTAATAAGGTATTTAAAACGGTCAATCCTGCTTGTATATATTTTTTAGAAGATTGTGAATCCGATTTTTCCAATATCTTACCTAAACGTAACAAACCTTGACCAGCAATTGCTGCTGCAGAACTGTCAATTGGCTCAAAGTCATTCGTTATTTGTGCTTTTCTTTTTTGATATTCTCCCAACTTATGTAAGTTCGGAGCACCTGTATCCCAATAGGGAACTCCATCCAAAGATGTGTTCTCAATATAAAAATCACAGGTAGATATTGCAGCTTTTAATAAAATTGACTCTACTTCTTCTTTATTTTCAAGTTTTGGTTGTTCGATTGTCAAAAATTCTAGAATTTCAGTAAAACCTAACATTGCCCAACTTAATCCTCTCGTCCAGGTAGTAAACCCTGAGAAACCCTGTTGTGAATTGGAGCAACGATACTTAAGATCATTAATATTAAATATCGACTCATGAGCAACTCTACCACTAACATCATACTGATCTCTTCCTTCTCCATAGTAGACGGCATATTTTGCTGAAGTAACTGCATGAGTTACTGCTCGTTGTAATAAATCAACCGCAACATCACTCTCGATTAGCATTTTATGTTTTAGTTTATGCGCCATAAGCAGAATCCTACAAGTACGAATTGTATCGATAAACAAAGAATGTGGTCCATTAAATGAATAAATATAACCACCATTTTTTAGATCTGTCCATCTGCTCGCCTGAACTGCTCCTGAAGCTTTTATTGCTAACGCATAGAAATCATCTTCTTCATCTGTTGAGTCAATTTTACCTTTTCGACTCATTCTAAGTAAATTCCCATAGGTACTTAAATTATTGAACCCATGATCATGCACCCCAAAATGAGTTATATGATGCGCCATTTTATCAATAGTATTTACTTTTCCTATCTTTAACATTTCATCTTTACCGGTAGCATCAAATATCAACAATGGAATTCCATACTGAAACCCCTGCGTCCACTCTGTCCAACCACGTGTCGTATATTTTCCTTCCACGGTAAAAACAGGTGCTCCTTTTGAGGAATCAAAATTATCCTGTAATATTTTAACTTTTTGAGTTGACAACTCCCAAAAATTATCTAAAGAATCACCTAAGTCCTTGATATTTATTCCAAAATCAATTTGCATAAAATCTATTTTATTTATTTACTTGTTGTGCCAACTGCATTGCTAATACATCATACTGAACGTCTACTCCACGTGTTGTTCTATTTTCGTCTGCAATTGCAACTTTTGCCAGTGAAAAAGCTTTAGTATCAATTGACTTAAGATGCTGAAGCATATTTTTCAAACCTTCACATGACTCATTTTCCACCACAATAGTAAGTAAGCCAACCTCTAAGGCTTTTTTCGCATCAATTTGCTGACAAAGAAATACTATTTCCTTCGTGTTTTTTTCACCCAAAAGCCTTCTCATTCTTGTCATTCCTCCCCAGCCAGGAAGCCAACCATGTTGCAATTCAGGACTTGAAAATATAGCTTTGGAAGTACCTATTCTAAAATCACAAGCCAAAGCAAGCTCTAAACCACCACCTAATGCGTATCCATCAATAAAGGCTATTGTTGGTTTCGTTAATGATTCAATTTTATTAAAAACATCATTTCCAAATTCAATCCACCTAACTTCTTCAGATTTGCTAAGAGTTTTAAACTCTTTTAAATCAGCACCCGTTGAAAAAGCTCTATCACCTGAACCTTTTATCAGTATAACTTTAACATCCTCATCTTCTTTTGCTTTATCAACTGCATTATTAAGTTGCACCAACATTTCATAGCCAATACAATTTAATTTAGAAGCATTATTCAACTCAATGACTAACACGCCATCATTTACCTTCGTAATAATTTTACTCATATATTTTATAAAAAATTATTTGAATCCTTTTAACATCTAATGTGATATTTCAAACGAATCACAAAAACCTTTTCACAAAGACCTTTTTCCCAAATATCTTGTATTAGTATCGAATCCTATTTTTACATTAATTTCTTTAGGTATATTGATTAAAAATCTATAAAATCCTTGTAGAGTTAATCATAACATAATTTCTCCTTATATTACTTATTGATTAAACGTTTAACCATTTATTAAAATAAAAATCAAAAACCTATATTGTTTTTTGTTTTAATTCGAACATTATACTTGATTAATCGATTAAGCGAATATATATAAAATTTTGAAAAAAAAAAAGCAACCATAAAAGATATTACAAATGTGCTAAATATTTCTGCTGAAGCTATTTCTGAAGCGCTGCATAATAACTCTAGAATTAGCGAAAAAACAAAAAAAATTAAATCCTTTTAACATCTAGTGTGATACTTCAAACAAATCACAAAAACCTTTTGGCAATTCGATGTTTTGTCCTGATTCAATTTCGATTCCACTAAACAACCCTGTTGCTTTTCCTTCAAAGTTTAAATCAACAGAAGAAGCTTCTTCTCCCATATTTCGGATGACCATAAAGTTGAGTTTTTCCTTTTCGTACAGACCTTTTACCCAAACATCTCTTTTGCTAACATCGAGTTCTGATTTCACATTACTTTCTTTGAGTATATTGAGTAGAAATTTATAAAAGCCCGTTTTATCTTTTACACTTCCTTCCCCGATATTGGTTCCACAATACCAAACTTTACCTTTACCAATTTCTCTAGAGACAATACTTGGATAATCTTTGGTAAAACCTCCTAGTGCCGTAGCTCCTTCAGCTTCAATTTTTGCAAATCGTAAAGCCCCCCAAAGTACGGTACCATCGTTCATCGCAATCGGTACATATTTTCCTCCTGTAGTTCCAAAATCTTTTAAGAATTTTTTTACATCTGCCACTACATCCAAGTCTACTTCTTCTTTTTTAGGCAGTTTCAATCTATAGGTTGTAGAAGTTTCTATTTCTTTGACATCCCATTTTTGATCCAATCCAAAACCTGGCATGTTAAAACTATGACGTCCTATGTCGTCATTATACCCTCCTAAATGTGCTTCTGTTAATAATGTACCTCCATTGTTTACAAAGTTATCTATGGCTTTAGCCTCATCAGCTGTCAGGTAATAAGCAGAAGGCATAATCAACACTTTATAGGCAGATAAGTCGTTAAGTAATTCACTGTTTACATAATTGAATGCATAACTATGTTTGTATAAGAAATCAGAATAGGCATTGATGGAAGCTGACAACGAGTTAAAATCTCCAAAAGCACTGTAGTGGAATATTTCGTTTTTTTGACTTTTCCAAATGGCTACTTCTGACTGTTTTGGAAAACTTTTCATCAAAGTTTTTGTATGAGGTTTAATGGTTTTTCCAAATTTTTCTGCAGCTTTGGTAACTACTCTGTCTGAGCCGTCTACATTGAGTACGCCCCAATTCGGTGCTTCTGCACCCAAAATTTCTGGGCGGAATTGCCAAAACATAAAGCCTTTGATTCCCATTCCTATTTGCGGAAGAAAATCGTTTAACAAATCGTTTTCATCGATTACCGCTTGGTGCATAGTGAGTGAACCTCCATTGATATGGCTTTCTACATTATAACATATTTTACCATTCGCAGCAGAAATTACCTGTGGTGTAAAATAAGGACCGTTGTTCATCGTAGCTGCAAACACATCACAGTCTTTGGCGATTTCAAAATCATCCATACAGGTGGTCACCGCATTAAATGGTTGAGTGGTATTGGGTACGACATGGAGGTATGAAATACGATTTGGATCCAACTCCTTGGTCATTTTTAAACGCCATTTTGCTTCAGAAAGCATGGTGAATCCCTGAAATTCTCTCCAGTCAATAAAATCTTTAAATGTAGCTGTTGATTTGGGTAATTCTACCTGATCCCATTTTTGATAATTTCTACCCCAAATAGTATTTAAACTCTCTAAATCTTTGTATTTGTCTTCTAACCATCCATGAAATTTAACTTTACAGTTATCACAATAACATGCCAGTTCATCTAATTTCCCACCTCGTTGTGGAAACGATAATTCAGGTTCGTTCCATACATCCCACAATACCAAATTATCATGTTTTTTAAGATGATGGATGGCTTTTTTAAAAAATTCTTTACGCTCTTTTAAGGCTCCAGGGTGGTTGTAACAAGGGCCGGGGTGTCCTCCAATCTGGCGGTGACCAACCACGTATGGTTCAATCACCTTTCCGCTATTCATAATTTGCTTTGCATCGGGATATTTTTCATACAACCAAATAGGAGCTACGTCGAATATAGCGTTGATGGTTACTTTGAGTTTATACTTAGCTGCAGTCTCCATTAGCTCATCTAAATCTTCAAAATAGTATTCCTCATCAGAAGGATGCGACCAACGCCATTGCAGCCAAAACTTAATGTCTGTAAATCCTAATTCTGCAAAACGTTTCATATCGGCATCCCAATGTTCTTTAGCAGGTGTTGGCGCTCTGTAATATTGTGCTCCCCAAATAAAAGGGTAATCAGCAGTTTGTTCATTTAGAGATTTTCGGCTAAATTGTTGTGAATAAATCTGAGTTGATAATAGTGTAATTATCAAGAATACAATTGTTTTTTTCATTTTTATATCTACTTATTTTAAAATATTGTTTTTTTCTATCCTATTGAACATCAGCTAGCGAAAGTTCATTACCGGTGTCCCTAATATTATACCCCAAAGATAAAAGGGAAAATCTTCTATTTAATTCATTTTATTTTTCTATTTTTTCGGGTACCATCCGACCGT
>MDTG01409069.1_pt1 | contig 15871 bp, 10 predicted proteins | sample 811421 | NCBI WGS metagenome assembly MDTG01 (sample SAMN05326645, study PRJNA326480) | marine metagenome | isolation source: seawater | place: Pacific Ocean: South East | collected 2011 | reverse complement strand
CTGTCACAAAAGACTGAACCGCTAGTCGTTGTAGCAAGGGGAGGGGTCTATGTTATACGACTCAAAATTAGAAAAAGATAATTGTGGCTTTGGCTTAATAGCCCAGGTCAATGGTCAGGCGAGTCACCGCTTGATTCGAACAGCAATCACTGGCTTAGATCGCATGGAACACCGTGGTGGTATTTCTGCAGATGGTAAAACTGGTGATGGCTGTGGTTTATTAATGCAAAAACCTGATAGTTTCTTTCGTGCTATTGCCAGCGAACATGATTGGCACTTAGGTAAGAACTACGCCGTTGGCATGGTATTTTTAAATGCCGATCCTGTACTTGCGCAAACAGCTAAAGATGTGTTGAGTGAAGAACTCGAAAAAGAAACCTTGAGTATTCAAGGCTGGCGCGTAGTACCTACCGATGCGTCATGTTTAGGGCCAATTGCAAAAAAACAACTACCAGGCTTTGAACAAATTTTTGTTAGCGCACCAGAAGGCTGGCGTCCAAAAGATTTAGAACGTCGCTTGTATGTAGCGCGTCGTCGTGCTGAAAAGCGCCTCGAAAACGATGAACACTTTTATATTGCCAGTTTATCTGGTTTGGTCACTGTCTATAAAGGCTTGATGATGCCTGTAGACTTACCTAACTTTTATTTAGACTTAGCTGACATTCGCATGACCAGTGCGATTTGTGTATTCCACCAACGTTTTTCTACTAATACACAGCCTCGTTGGCCTTTAGCTCAACCTTTCCGCTATTTAGCGCATAATGGTGAAATTAATACGATTCAAGGTAACCGCCAATGGGCACGTGCCCGTGCTTATAAGTTTGCCTCACCACTTATTCCAGATCTGCAATCAGCCGCACCATTCGTTAACGAAAGCGGCTCAGATTCTTCAAGCTTAGATAATATGCTTGAGTTGTTCTTAGCGGGAGGCATGGATTTATTCCGTGCAATGCGTATGCTTGTGCCACCAGCATGGCAGAAAAACCGTGCCATGGATGATGACCTACGTGCGTTCTATGACTTCAACTCAATGCATATGGAACCATGGGATGGCCCAGCTGGTATTGTAATGTCTGACGGCCGTTTCGCGGCTTGTAACCTTGACCGTAATGGCTTGCGTCCGGCGCGTTATGTAATTACCCAAGATGGATTTATCACGCTTGCCTCTGAAGTGGGCATTTGGGATTACGCACCAGACGAAGTCGTTGAAAAAGGCCGTGTCGGACCAGGTGAGCTGTTAGTTATTGATACTCATCAAGGGAAAATATGGCATTCAGATGAGATTGACCAAGACCTTAAATCTCGCCACCCATATAAAGCCTGGCTAGAGGCAAACGTTAAGCGTTTAACGCCATTTGAACAGTTATCTGAAAAAGATGCGGGTAACCGTTCTTTTGATGACGAAACACTGCTTAAGTATCAAAAAATGTTTGGCTATACCAACGAAGAACTTGATAGCGTGATTCGTGTTATGGGTGAAAATGGTCAAGAAGCAACGGGTTCTATGGGTGATGACACGCCATTTGCGGTACTGTCAGAAGGCCATCGCTCACTGTTTGATTACTTCCGACAAAAGTTTGCGCAAGTAACGAATCCACCGATTGACCCACTTCGTGAAAATCACGTTATGTCACTAGCAACCTGTATTGGTAGTGAGCAAAACGTATTTAACGAAACCACCGGCCATGCTAAGCGTTTACAGTTTGATACGCCAATTTTGATGTACGCTGATATGCAACAGCTGATCAATGCTGACGATGAGCACTACAGCTACTGTAAAATTGATATCACTTACACCGCAGAAGAAGGCTTAGAAAAAGCAATCACACGTATCTGTGATGAAGCACAAGAAAAAGCGGCGTCAGGCTGTGTCATGCTTATTTTAAGTGATCGTAACTTTAGCGAAACGCATTTACCTATTCCTGCGGCGATGGCGGTTGGTTCAATTCAAAAGCGTTTAGTAGATAATAACTTACGTTGTGAATCTAATATCATCATCGAATCGGGCAGTGTCCGTGATGCGCATCAATTTGCGGTATTACTTGGTTTTGGTGCAACGGCAATTTATCCGTACCTTGCTTATGAATCATTAGTTGCAATGAGCGATAACAAGACCCTAAATAAGAGCTATTGCGAAGTAACGCTTGCGTATCGTAATGCGATTAACAAAGGTCTGTATAAAATCATGTCGAAAATGGGCATCAGTACTGTCGCTTCGTACCGCTGTTCAATGTTATTTGAGGCAGTTGGTTTATCAGATGCGGTTGTAGAAACCTGTTTTAACGGTGTAGCTAGTCGTATTAAAGGGGCTTGTTTTACAGATTTTGATGATGACCAACGTAAGCTTCATAAGCTGGCCTTTAGTAAGCGTAAATTATTGAGCCATGGCGGATTATTAAAATATGTTCACGGTGGTGAGTACCATGCTTATAACCCAGATGTTATTCAAACACTGCAAAAAGCAGTACGCTCTGGGGATTACAAAGATTACTTAGCGTATGCTGATTTAGTAAATAACCGCCCGATCACCAATTTACGTGACATGTTGGCAGTCAAGATCCCTGATACAGGTGTGAGTGTTGATGATGTTGAACCTGCAACTGAGCTGTTCAAACGTTTTGACTCTGCAGCAATGAGTATTGGTGCGTTATCGCCAGAAGCGCATGAAGCACTCGCAATTGCAATGAACCGTTTAGGTGGTTGCTCAAACTCGGGTGAAGGTGGTGAAGACAAGCTTCGCTACGGCACAGAGAAAAACTCACGTATTAAGCAGGTTGCCTCAGGTCGTTTTGGTGTAACACCACATTACTTACGTAGCGCTGATGTAATTCAGATTAAAGTTGCGCAAGGTGCAAAACCAGGTGAGGGTGGTCAATTACCGGGTGAAAAAGTAACGCCGTATATTGCAAAATTACGTTATTCAGTGCCGGGTGTGACTTTGATTTCGCCTCCGCCACATCACGATATTTACTCGATTGAAGATTTAGCTCAGCTTATTTTCGATTTAAAACAAGTAAATCCAGATGCACTTATTTCGGTGAAACTAGTTTCTGAACCAGGTGTAGGTACTATCGCAACAGGTGTAGCTAAAGCCTATGCCGATTTGATTACTATTGCTGGTTATGACGGTGGCACAGGTGCAAGCCCGCTCACTTCTGTTAAGTATGCAGGTAGTCCTTGGGAGCTTGGTCTTGCTGAAACTCAACAGGCGTTAGTAGAAAATGGTTTACGTCACCGTATTCGTCTACAAACAGATGGTGGCCTTAAAACGGGTCTAGATATCATTAAGGCGGCTATTTTAGGTGCTGAAAGCTTTGGTTTTGGTACTGGGCCTATGGTAGCTCTTGGTTGTAAATACCTACGTATTTGTCACCTAAATAACTGTGCGACCGGTGTTGCAACGCAAGACGATACGCTGCGTCAAAAGCATTATCATGGTCTGCCAGAAATGGCGATGAACTACTTTAAGTTTATTGCCGAAGAAGCGCGCCAAATTATGGCAAGCCTTGGTGTAACTCGCTTAACAGATTTAATAGGTCGTTTGGACTTACTTGAAGCAATTGAAGGCAAGACAGAGAAACAAAAGAAAGTTGATTTGTCTTCAGTTATTGCCGTACCAAACAACCCAACGGGTGAAACCTTGTATTGTAGTGTGCCTAATAGCTCACACTACTTAGGTCAGCTAAACGAAACCTTACTTGAAAAAGCGAAGCAAGCAATTGATGAAAAATCAGGTATCTCGCTGGTTAACCGTATTTGCAATACAGACCGCTCAGTAGGGGCTATGCTATCGGGTTATATTGCGTCAAAACATGGTAACCAAGGTATGGCTGCTGATCCTGTTTCTATTGAGCTCCATGGTACAGCAGGTCAATCATTTGGTGTGTGGAATGCAGGTGGTCTTGAAATGACGCTTGTTGGTGATGCGAATGACTATGTTGGTAAAGGAATGGCTGGCGGTAAGCTAGTAATTCGCCCACCGCTGGGTTCTTCTTTCGAAAGCCACAAAGCGACCATTGCCGGTAATACCTGTTTATATGGTGCAACGGGCGGTAAATTATTTGCCGCAGGCTGTGCCGGTGAGCGTTTTGCAGTTCGTAACTCAGGCGTCCAAGCGGTTGTAGAGGGCGTGGGTGACAATGGTTGTGAATACATGACAGGTGGTGTTGTTTGCGTACTTGGTAAAGTGGGTATCAACTTTGGTGCAGGTATGACAGGCGGTTTTGCTTATATTCTTGACGAAGGTAATGACTTTGAAAAACGCATTAACCCTGAACTTGTTGAGATTGTCACGCTTGAAGGGTTGGCATCACACCAAGAACATTTACGCGGTCTAATTGCTGAGCATTTAGAACTTACAGGCTCAAACCGCGCTGAGCAGATTTTAGCTAACTTCGATTTATACATTCCGATGTTTAAATTAGTTAAGCCAAAATCTAGTGATGTAAAAAGTTTACTTGGGCACCGAGCGCGCAGCAGCGCAGAGCTTCGTGTTCAGGCTCAGTAAGGGGGTAGTATGAGCGAAAATGTATACCAATTTATCGATGTACAACGTGTTGATCCGCGTAAAAAGCCAATCTCAGCGCGTAAACAATCTTTCGTAGAAATTTACGAGCCGTTTTCTGAGACGCAAGTTAACTCACAGGCGGATCGCTGTTTAGATTGTGGTAACCCGTACTGTGAATGGAAATGCCCAGTACATAACTATATTCCACAGTGGTTAAAATTAATTCGTACTGGCCGTATTTTAGAAGCGGCAGAGTTGTCTCATCGTACAAACAGCTTACCAGAGGTGTGTGGTCGAGTGTGCCCACAAGACCGCTTGTGTGAAGGCTCTTGTACACTTGACGAAGAGTTTGGTGCTGTCACTATCGGTAATATCGAAAAGTACATCACAGATACCGCTTTTAAGATGGGCTGGAAACCAGATATGTCGTATGTGGTTTGGTCTGACAAAAAAGTGGCTATCATTGGTGCTGGTCCGGCAGGCTTAGGTTGTGCGGATATTTTAGTACGTAACGGTGTAAAACCTGTGGTGTTTGACCGTCACCCTGAAATTGGCGGCCTTCTTACATTTGGTATTCCTTCATTCAAACTTGAAAAAGAAGTAATGCAAAAGCGTCGTGAAATTTTCACTGAAATGGGTGTCGAGTTTCAGCTAAACACTGAAGTTGGCGTTGATATTACTCTTGATGAAATCTTGGCCGAATATGATGCCGTTTTCTTAGGTGTCGGTACGTATCAAAGTATGCGTGCAGGGCTTGAGAATGAAGATGCTGATGGTGTGTTTGATGCACTGCCGTTCTTAATTGGTAACACAAACCGTGTTATGGGCTATGCAGAAGACAAACAAGCTTACCTCGATATGGCGAACGAAAAAGTTGTCGTGTTAGGCGGTGGTGATACAGCAATGGACTGTGTGAGAACCTCTATTCGACAAGGTGCTGCAAAAGTAACTTGTGCTTATCGTCGTGACGAAGAAAATATGCCAGGCTCAAAGCGTGAAGTTAAAAATGCCCGTGAAGAGGGGGTAGAATTTACCTTCAATGTACAGCCGAAAGGCATTGTTGTTGACGAGCAAGGTAAAGTTGCTGGCGTTAAGATGGTGAAAACCCAGCTTGGTGAGCCGGACGAAAATGGTCGTCGTCGTGCTGAAGAAGTTGCCGGCTCTGAACATGTTATTGAAGCTACCAAAGTGCTTATGGCTTTTGGTTTTAAACCTCATAAAATGGATTGGTTAGAGCCGTACGGTGTTGAAATCAATCATTGGGGTGGCATCAACGCACCAGAAAAAGGTGAATTTACCCATCAAACAACGAACCCTAAAATCTTTGCTGGTGGCGATATTGTTCGCGGCTCAGACTTAGTGGTAACCGCTATTTTCGAAGGCCGAAACGCCGCAGAAGGGATTATGGATTATTTGGAAGTTTAATCCTAAGGGGTTCATTTAATATTTATAAAAGCAAGCTACCTAGCTTGCTTTTTTATTACCTGCCATAAAATATACTTATTTCTTGTTATGATAATTTAAGCAAGATCCAGAAAGATAATGAAAAAATAGCGCTTATTACCTACAATCTTCGAATGAATTCTACAGTAGAATATAAAAGTTCATTATTTCGTATTAACTCCATATTTACTCCACATTGTTGCGTTTAAATGTCTATCAGAGGCAGAAGCCCATCTGAATATTTGATGCTAACAACATGGATAAAAAGAAAATGTTTTGCGAACACACTAATAACGAGCAGTTAAGCTTTTTTCAGCCGAATTCAAAATCTGAAAATGATTTACTCAATGAGGTCATGAATAGTGAAGACCTGCACGATATTCTGACTATGGTTTTACTAGATGAAACCTTATCAGACGCCCTTAAAGCGATGGTGAAGCAACAACTGAAAACAATAAAAAAAATATAAAACGGAAATAAAAATGCCGCAGATATTAGTCGTTGAAGACGACTTAGATATTGCAGAACAAGTACTGTTGTTCTTTAATGCATCTGGTTTTACTACTCACCACATCACTGATGGCAGTGCTGTGGTGTCGTGGGTTAAAGAAAATAATCCAGATGCAATAATTCTAGATGTAATGTTACCTAATTTAGATGGCGTGGAATGCATGAAGCAGATCCGCGCTTTTTCAATGGTGCCTATTATTATGGTAACCGCTAAAGTCGAAGAAGCTGATAGGTTAAAAGGGTTAGAACATGGCGCAGATGACTATGTATGTAAACCTTTTAGCGGTGCAGAGCTGGTGATGCGTGTTAAAGCTATTTTAAGACGCTGCGCGCCAGTATCTATTAGCAAGGAAACTGTTGAAACGCCTGCTACTATTTGCTTAAACGAAGATGCGCTTGAAGTTGAAATAAAGGGCGTGTCTTTGGGTTTAACTAAAGTAGAATTTGACGTATTCAAGCTTTTGTACAAAGCCCCTAAGCGTGTTTTTTCAAGGCAGCAGATACTTGATCACATTCAGCCCAATAACTTTGATATTACCGACCGCGTAATCGACAGTCACATCAAAAATATTCGTAAAAAACTGAAGAATTTACAGTTCTCTCCTAAGATAGTCGCTTCCGTTTATGGTGCAGGCTATCGCTATGATGAACGTCAAATCAATTGATTTGGCGTTCATCGCCTTTACTATTAATTACACACTGTACGTTCACCTTTTCGAATCGAATGGGTAAACACATACACTGATAATTCCCTTGCTTGAATATCTTGCCAAATTTGTTTGCTAGGAGCAGGACAGAACGCGTAATGTAAATATTGGCTAAGCGCTTCACCTTCAAGGGCTATCGAATAGGGCGTTCGTACATAGACCTGAATCGCATCAGTTGAGTACTTAATTTGATCTAATCGCCACTGGCCTAGTAAAAATTGCTTTGCAAAAAACTGAGAAATACGTTGTTTTGCAGCTTCAGACAGTGGAGGGTACTCTATTGGCTTTTCGTAGCTTGCATAATAGAGTGCTGCACTTAACAGCATGCTGGCAAGGGCCGCATAAATTGGCAGTGGGGACTTTTTGGTTTTTTTAACATTGCTTTGGCGATGTTTACGCTCAATAGATTTTGCCCATTGGGCGTGCTTTAATGACTCTGACATGGTTCCATTCCACAGTAGTTTATAGTGCTATTTAAGCAATAAAATGTGGTGGAAAAATGGAGAGGCTTATTTATTACCTAAAGGCAGTAAGATTCTAATACATAAGCCACCTGACTTACCCGGTAATGCGTTAATAGTACCTGACATCAATTCGACAAAACTCTGACAAATTGATAACCCTAAACCTGAGCCTCCTGATGCGCGGCTACGAGACTCTTCAACACGATATAAACGGTCAAAGAGCTTGCCTATATGAGCTTTACCTACACCCGGAGAAGTATCATCGACTTGTATAAACAGCTCTTGTTTATTCGCTCTCACCTTTAGGCGAACATGGCCTGGGGTGTCTGTATATAGACACGCATTAGTAAAAATATTGTTGAGGATTTGGTCGAGTTTTTGTTTATCTACCGTGATCTCAACATCATTAGCAATAACAATGTCAGCCAAAAAAGTTAGCTGATGGCTGCAAACATAACGGCGCATGTCTTGCTCGTATTCAGCAAAAATTTGTGCGGCATTATATTGTTGAAGGTTCAATGTAAGGGTTTTATTTTCAGCTTGCGATAACTGATATACATCTGAAATTAAGTTATTAAGTTGTGCTATCTTGCCATTAATTTTGCTGTAGGCGAGATCGCGGTTTTCTTGTATGTCGAGCTCGAGTGCTTCTATATGCAGTTTCAATACGCTCAATGGGGTGCGTAATTCATGAGAGATATCAGCGAGCATTTTGTCTTTTTCAATTAAGTTATATTGATAAAGCTTGGCTTTAAATAACGCTTTTCGATGCTTGAAGTAATAGAGTACTAACGCAAGGATACTAAACAACAAAACAATACCAGCAGACAACAACCAAATCTGTTTTTCTAGTCGCTGGTTATTCATTTGTGCAGTTGCGAGTTTGTTTTTTTGTATTTCATCATCAATTCGTTGCTGTTGCTCGATTGCTGTTAATTGCTTTTTATTCTTTTCGACAGCTTGATTTAGATGTTCTTCAAACAAAGACTCGGCCAGTTCATTTTCAAGCTTTAGCTGCTCAGCTGCTAGCTTGTAATCACCTATCAATTCAGCATAAATTGCGGTATAGCCGTGCTGCTTTTGATTCAATAATCGGTTATTGATACCTAGTAACAACTCTTTTGTTCGACTTAAATAAAGACCAATTAGCTCAGGGTTTTTAAGGACTAAATGCAATTCAATTAAATTAAAGTAAGAGTAGATCTTACTTAACGCCGAGCCAGATTTAAGCGCTGCATTGAGCCCAGACTCAGCACTACTGAGAGCCATATGCTGGTTGCCTATTTTCAAATACAATTGCATTAACGTATGCTTCGCCGTCGCCATATTTTCATAGGCTTTGACGTCGGCTAAACGGGTAAAGGCGTTATTTAATAAGGGAAGAGCCTGCTCTAAATCGCCTCGTTTATACACCAGCTTGGCAAGTTGTAAACTGGTATCAGCAATATTCATTTGGTTTTTGGTTTTAATATCAAACTCGAGTGCTTTTTTATAGAAGTACTCAGATTGCGTGAGGTCATCAAGCCTGTGAGCAAGGTTTGCTAAGTTATAAAAGTTAGTGGCAACAAGTTCATAATTATCGCTGTTTTCTAATAACGCTTGTGCTTTTACCTGATGATGCATTGATTGTTCAAGATCATTTAGTGTGTCGTATAGTGAACCCAAATTGCTATGGCTTTGTGCTTGTAGGTTTTTGTCTTCAAGCTCGTTTGCAAGCGCTAAGGCTGCCATATAGTGTTTTTTTGCTTCTATTGTTTTTAATTGGCGACGATAGTTGATCCCCAACTCTTTTTGGATGTGGTATTGGTCCTTTTTGCTTAAACTAGCAAGCTTTTGTAATGGCGATAATAGTTCAATCGCTTTGTTGTAATGACCTTGTTTACGTAACAGAGGCGCTTGTGCCATCACAATTACAGGGCTCGATGTAGCGCTATTTTTATCTTTGTATTGCTCTAGAATAGTGAGTGCTTCAATGAGCTTGCCTTGGTTCTCAAGGTCAGTGACTTGATTTAATAGAGAGCTTGGTAGTGAGGTTGCTACACAGGAAAAAGACAGTAAACATGTAGCGATAAGTAAAGAGTATTTCATTTGCAGTTAGAATAAGCTTAAAGTGTGCTTATACTAACCAGCAAATGTGTGCAAATTATGGAGTTATTAGTTAGCGTTTATCACAACTAAACTTCAATTAATGATAAAGTTTTATCCTTAATTCAGTTACACCTGAGATGTTATGGTTTTTCATCTTTTTGTCTCAGTATCAAAAATTTCTGATTGTATTCAACCTACGGAATCCTAAAATCTATATTTGGATAATTTATGCTCCATTAAATTAATGGTAAATAATTTATTTGCTATTTTTGTTAATGATAAAGTTTTAGTTAATTCTTCAGGTGAAATACAATGAAAAAATCTATCCTGTCAATATTGATGGTATGCGGAGCCGTGGCTGCAGATGCTTCGGCAAATAGCTGCACAGGCGAGCTGTATGGTATTAACTCTGGTCGAGGCCATTTAGGTTTCGTTTTTTCTATTGATGAACATACGCAAAGTGCAGCGATTCATTCAAAAGCTGCTTTCTCGTCAGCAGCTATAGCATTTGATAGTACAAGAAACCGACTTTATTACGTTTCAGCTCCACGACCGCTTTCGTATAAGCTTGATGTAAGTGAATTTAATTTAGCAAGTCATGAACTAGCTGACCTGCCAATTAAAAGTGAAAAGTATAAGTATACTCGTCTCGCTTACGTTGATATGGATACAAATGAGCACACAGTGTTTAGTCGCTCTAATTCGATGACTCGATTAGCTTATGATCCAAATCGTGATGTTATCTACGGCTCTAAAGGCAGTAAGTTTTATATTATTTCCCCAGATTCTGGTGAAACTCAGTTTGTAGGTAATATGACTGGCTATGGGAATAGTTCAGATATTCTTCGTGGTGATATGATTGTTAAAAACGGAGAAGTTTATTTAGTTTCTGCAACAAGCATTTTCTCTTTGAACCTTTCTACACTTGAGTTAACGAAAAAATCTGAACATGGCTTAACGACAGTGACCGGTGCTGCGCTTGATCAAAATGGTGAGCTGATTATTGCTCGAGAAGTTATTAACGATCAAGGTAATTACAATATAACTAAGCTGTATAAAGCATCAATTGAAACGGGTAAAACATGTGCAATGGGTACGTATCCTATGCGTATTAATGATTTAGCGTTAAACACACTTAAACCAGTTGCTTGTTATACCAAACCAACCTGTAGTACCGGTGCAGAGTCAGTTGTTATCACGAGTATTGATAAGCAACGAAAAGCGACTTGGCAAAATTACACATTGAATGCTTATTTATTTGATAAACCTGTCGCAAAACTTAAGAGTGCAGCAAATTTTGGTGAAGGTGGAATTGTAAATAAAACACTTACAATTAATCATGACTTTGCCGCTGCAAACTCCATTACAGAAGCTGCAATCGATTCTTATGGCACAGATATCTTTTTTGTGGGGAGTTTTCATGATACAGATTTCACAGACGCTGAAGTTTCAGAGCTTTACAATTGGTCAAAGAAACCAGGTAACGTAACTATTATTGCAGCTGACTCTGACTTGCCGAATGAAAAAGTGTATGCAAAGTGGGGCTATACTGTCACGCGTGATGGTTATGTCGACGGCCCAAATACGCAAAACCCTGATGGTGTGGGTACTCATCCTCAGCAGGCTATTTTTGCTGGCCCATTTGGTGGTGTAACGAGTTTTTATCAAGCGGGTGGTGCGAAAGGCTATTTCTCTGAAATGCCAGCAGGTACTCAAGTATTAGCAGTTAATCAAGATGGTCTGCCTACAATTGTTATGGACCCAGAAACTGGCGATATTCTATTATCTGATAATGGTATTGTTAACACTCAAGATAAAGTTGAGAACTACACTCCAGGTACAGGTGTAACTAGCATGGCCGAACGGCTATTCTTAAACTTAATTAACTATGCAAGTGATATAGATTAATTATCCTTATTTAAACTATCGTGAAGTCATTTACTTCACGATGGTAATTTATATAAATCGTCTCCCATCATAAATTCATTCTAATAAATAATAGTAGTGTTTAGTTTTCTTTTTAATCTGATTTAAATTGATATGTGCGCTTATTTTTATGATTTATTTACAGCGCAGCCTTGATTTTAAAGTCTTGCTTTCGAATGGTTCTTTTTTGTTACTTTATTTTTGTTTTATCATTTTTAATTATTGATTATTATGGATTGTTGTTAAAATCAAAATTTTCCTATTGTTTTCTCGTGATTTAAAAGTAAGTATTTACCTTGTGCTATATATATAAATTAATATTTGCTAACTTTTTATTTTTAATTGTTAGTAAATAAGTTTGATTTTATCTTTTTAGGTGAATATAAAATGAAAATCTCTATGTTATCGATTATGACACTTTGCACTGCACTTTCGTCGGGTGCCTATGCAAATACGTGTACCGGTGAGCTATATGGAATTAATTCTGGGCGAGGTGACTTAGGGATTGTCTTTTCCTTGAATGAACAAGAACAAAGTGCTGCGATTCATTCGAAAGCTAAGTTTTCCTCAGCAGCTATGGCGTTTGATAGTACTCGTAACCGTTTATATTATGTATCTGCCCCTAGACCACTAACATATCAGCTAGATCCTGGCTCTTTAAATTTGACCGATGAAGAACTAAAAGGCTTACCGATTAAAGGTAATAAATTTAAATATACCAAACTTGCATATGTGGATATGGCAACTGGTGAGCACGTAGAAGTTGGTCGTAGCAGCCCAATGACAAGACTTGCTTATGATCCTGAGCGAGATGTTATGTATGGCGCAAAGGGTAGCAAGTTTTACATTATCTACCCTGATTCAGGAGAGACTCAGTACGTAGGTGAAATGACGGGTTATGGTAGCAGCTCTGATATCCTTCGGGGCGACATAGTTATAAAAGATTCAAAGATTTATTTGATCTCTTCTAAAAGTATCTTCTCACTTGATTTATCAACATTACAATTAACTCGAATATCAAATCATGGGTTAGTAACTGTAACAGGCGCTGCGGTAGATCAAAACGGTGAATTATTGATTTCTCGTGAAGTAATTAATGATCAAGGACACTTCAATCTTACCAGACTTTATAAGGCATCTATCGAAACTGGTAATACTTGTGAAGTAGGTTCATTCCCAGTGCGTGTCAATGATTTAGCTATGGATACGATAAAACCAGTTGCTTGCTATAATAAAAAGTATACATGTAGCACTGAGCCAGAATCGATAGTCATCACTAGCATTGACCAAAACAGACAAGCCACTTGGCAAGGGTATACGCTTAACGGCTTGCTAATGCTTTGGGCCCTAGAAAAGTTAACTAGTACAGACAATTTCGGTGAAAATGGTGTTGTTCGTAAACCTCTATCAATAAATCATGATTTTGCAGCGGCAAATTCAATTACAGAGGAAGCGTTAAATAATTACAACACCGATATCTTTTTTATTGGTAGTTTCAGGTTAAGTAATTTTACAGATGCAGAGCTCGATGAAGCCTATAATTGGTCATTAAAGAAAGGTAATGTTGCCATTATTGCTGGTGATGCTGATTACCCAGAGGAAAAAATATACACAAGATGGGGTTATAAAGTAACAGCAGAAGGTTACATTGATGGACCAAGTATGCCTAATCCAGCAGGAGAGAGTACCAAAGCACAGCAAAGAATGTTCGCAGGACCATTTGGAGAGGTAATTGAGTTTTATCAATCAGGTACAGCAAGAGGTTATTTTTCAGAGATGCCTGCGGGGGCCCAAGTCTTAGCTGTAAACCAACAAGGCTTGCCAACTATCGTAAAAGACCCTGCTACAGGCGATATTATCTTGGCTGATAGTGGAATGCTAACAATTCAATATAAATTAGAAAATATTACACAAGGCCCAAAAGTGACAAGTATGGCGGATCGTTTATTAATGAACTTGTTTAACTATGCCAGTGAGATAGATTAATTATTTCCAAGTTATGTAAAAATCGCGAAGTGTTAAAAGCTTCGCGATTTTTTATAAAACTAACGTTGATTCTATTACCAGCAGCCTGTAAGGGTATTTTTTACTTTATTAGAATGCTGTCTAAGAAATAAATAATTAATACCAACAAGTAATGTATGACTGATTGCTAAAAAAATTAACCATGACGATAAGCCTTGTGTTAACTGAGTAACTGTTACCATGCTAAGTAGCATTAAAATCAAAGATGAATTTAACACGGCTTGTAGCAACTGTTTAAAACGCAAATGTTTCCAGCGACTCCAAACAACCAACAAAAAAGCGGTTGTAGGGAGTGCAACTAATATACATTCAAATAAAATAATAAATAATTGCGTACTTTGATAAGCTGAATTTGTAGTAGCACCCTGAGTATGGCTTGAACTTAGCGTAATCAATCCAAGTATCACAACAGTAAATATATTTTTAATATTCATTTATAAACTCTAAACTCTAAACAGACTTAACTACCAATTTATGCATGTGCGCTAATAAGCTCTTTGGCATTAGCTCTTGCCATTTTACTAATGTTATCGCCTGCGAGTAGTCGTGCAATTTCATCAATACGACCATCTTTTGAAAGTTTATTCATTTGCGTAAAGGTTTCGCCATTTGCAATTTCTTTTGCTACAAAAAATTGTTGATGCCCAGAGCTAGCAACTTGCGGAAGGTGAGTCACACAAATAACTTGAGTTGATTTACCTAGTTGGCGTAAAAGCTTGCCGACAGCAGAGGCGGTTGGGCCTGAAATCCCCACATCTACTTCATCGAAAATCAGTGTAGGCGTAGTAACACGTTGAGCAATAATAACCTGAATAGCTAAACTAATACGTGATAACTCACCCCCAGAGGCTACCTTAGAGAGGGCTTGCATTGGTTGACCTGGGTTCGTCGACACCAAAAACGAAACCGTATCAAAGCCCATTGCACTTGGTGCTTTATCGGTAGTTTGTTGAATATCAATCGCAAATTTGCCGTTTTCCATAGATAAATTCGCCATACTATCGCTGATTAGCTGATTAAGTGTCTCAGCGTAACTATGACGGCTTTCACTCAATAGTTGAGCTGCTTGTTTGTATTGCTTAAGGGCAGAACTAATTTCGCTTTCAAGAGCAACAAGGCGGTCACTGTTATAGCTGATTGATGCTAATTCTTCTGCAATCGACTGATGAAATTTAACAAGCTCTTCAGGTTTTATGTGATGTTTACGGGCAAGGTCCATAGCACCTGCTAAGCGGGTTTCTACTTCATCTAAACGGGCAGGATCTAAGTCAGTAACATCAACATAGCTGCGAATTTCACGACTTGCTTCTTCAACTTGCACTGCAGCTTCACTTAGTAGTGATGCAATACTTGATAAGCTTTCATCGTAGTTCGCAAGCTCAGCAAATTGCTGTGCGCTGTGTTGCAATAACGAACAAGCACTTTGTTCATCACTTTCGTATAAGTGTTGTAGCTCACGTTGGCATGACTCTAAGATGGTTTGACTATGGCTTAACTTGTGATGCTCAGCTTCAATCTCTTCAAACTCGCCAGGTTGCAGGGCAAATTCATCTAGCTCAGCTACTTGATATTCAAGTAATTGCTTTTGAGCGGCTTGTTGCTGTTGTTGTTGCTCAAGCTGGTTAAACTCTTTGAGTAATGCTTGGTAGGCTTTATAGCGTTCTTTAACATCAGCTAATAATTGATTGTGGCCAGCATAGGCATCAAGCAGATGTAATTGATGTTCAGCTTTTAATAAATGCTGATGGGCATGTTGTCCGTGAATAGAAATTAAATACTGACCTAACTCTTTTAACTGTGCAGCTGTAACTGAGCTGCCATTAATATAGCTCTTGCTGCGGCCATTTTTGCAAATAACACGGCGTAGTAAACATTCGCCTTCACTGTTTGAAAGTAAATGTTGCTCTAAAAAGTGTTGGGCAAGAGGGAGTTGGCTAATATCAAATTGTGCACAAATTTCTGCACGATCAGTACCTGGGCGAACAGCACCAGCATCAGCGCGTTCGCCTAAACATAAAGAGAGGGCATCAATTGCAATTGATTTCCCCGCACCTGTTTCACCTGTAATGGCTGTCATACCATTGTGCCACTCAGTACTTAAATTACTTACAATGGCAAAGTTTTTAATTTCTAACCCGATTAACATACTGTTTATCCATCCAGCTAATTAACTGTTAATTTATACAGTGTTTTCGGGTTTT
>MDTG01286690.1_pt1 | contig 15871 bp, 17 predicted proteins | sample 811421 | NCBI WGS metagenome assembly MDTG01 (sample SAMN05326645, study PRJNA326480) | marine metagenome | isolation source: seawater | place: Pacific Ocean: South East | collected 2011 | reverse complement strand
TCTCAAATAATTTATTGTCTACTTCTTGCAATAAAATTATTTGATTAATTAAACTCATTAAATAGGATTTCCTAGATTTGTTTTCATGTCGAGACGAATATATTCTAATTACACAATAAAAAAAACATTTATTCTGTTTTTGAAATATTAATAATTAAAAAATTAAAATGAACCTATCCTCATAAATACTACTTTGATAGTTTTAATAATAATTTTCAAATCAAGCATAAAAGATTTTTCGTTAACATATTGAATTTCAATCTCAATTCTTTTTCTATCCTTAAGTAATGATCTACCTGATACTTGCCATAAGCCCGTAAGACCTTGCCTTTCTTTTGAAAGAATTTTTTTTTCCTCATTAGGATATGTTTTCCATTCTGATTCTTCGATTGGTCTATTACCAACCAAATTGATATCACCGAAAATAACATTAAATAACTGAGGGAGCTCATCAATACTTGTCTTTCTTAAAAAAGGGCCTGACTTGATAAACCTTGTTTCTAGTTCTTCAGGAATCTTATGATTATTTTTAATAAAAATGGCATGAAGCTGTTTATCCTTTTTTAAAATTTCTTCAGCATTTTTTTTCATTGTTCTAAACTTGTACATATTAAAAAAAGAATCTGCTTGAGAAAGCCTTTTTTGCTTAAAAATAACAGGAAATCCATCATCAAAAATGATTAAAAGTGTGGCTAAGATAAATAGAGGAGAAAGAAAAATAATGATAAATAATGCAATAATTTTTTGAAAAAAATGAGGCATATTATTATAAGCTGAAATATTTAATAGTTTTTATAAGACCTGTTTCTACATTAACAATCGGATTAAAATCTATTAATTCTCTTGCGCGGGAGATATTTGGCTTTCTAACTTTTGGATCATTTTGTGGCAAAGGTTCAAATATGATATTTGAATTAGAATCAGTTAATTTGATAATTTTTTCTGCGAGTTCGTTCATATTCATCTCATTTGGATTTCCTAAATTAATAGGACCTAAATTGATTTCATTTAAAAATAAATAATCCAAAATTCCTTTTACCAAATCATCAATATAACAGAAAGATCTAGTCTGACTCCCATCACCATAAATTGTGATGTTTTTATTATCTAAAGCTTGATTTATAAAATTAGAAATAACTCTTCCATCATCATGATTCATAAATGGACCGTAAGTGTTGAATATTCTAATAATTTTTAGATTCATGTTATAATTTTTGCTGTACTCATAAATAAAAGTTTCAGCCATCCTTTTACTTTCATCATAACATGACCTAGGGCCTAAAATATTTACATTTCCAAAATAATTCTCATCTTGAGGATGAACCAATGGATCGCCGTATACTTCACTTGTTGATGAATGGAGCATAACAGAATTTCTATTTTTTTTAGTAAACTCTAATATATTAAGAACACCAATTGTCGATGCAAGTGCAGTATCAATAGGTTTAGATAGATAATATTTTGGAGAAGCTGGACAAGCTAAATTTATTATATAATCAAAATCATTTTTAATTGATATTTTTTGACAAATATCTCCCTCTATACTTGTAAAGTTAGCATTATCGATATTCTTAAAATTTTTTTCGTTACCACTACTAAAATTATCAAATGACGTAACTAAAAAATTTTTTTCTAATAGTTCATTACAAATATTTGTGCCAATAAAACCAGCACCTCCAAATACAATAACTTTTTTTAATCCTCTAATGATATAGCTCTCCCTTTGAGACTTTCCCAATCTTTTTCTGTTCGATCAAATTCGATATTTCGGGTCTTTGCAGCCTTAATTATAAATGACTTCATCCCCCTTTTTTCTATCTCAAAAAGTAAAGCAGATACATCTTTAGGAAAACAACTACCACCAAACCCCATTTTACCATCGTGGCCTGGAACCTGCCAATGAGATTTGCCTAATCTAATATCATTTTGACATATTGAAATCAATTCATCATAGTTGATATTCAAAAGTTTTGCAAAAGTATAAATTTCATTAGCAAATGATACTTTTAATGCTAAAAAATTGTTAATTGTATATTTAACCAACTCAGCTGTACTAGAAGAAGTAAGGAAATATTTTATATCCGGAAATGATCTTTGGTACATTTCTTTAACAGCATTACAACTAGTCTCATTGCCGCCGAGAACAATAAACTCTTGATTTTTGAAATCATTAATATAGTTTTTTTCAGTCAAGAATTCAGGATTAAAAACTATTGATAGATTTGAAAATTTATCGCTAAAATTTTTTGTTGTCTCAGGAGGTGAAGTAGACTTAATGATAACTATTTTGTTTTCACATTTTTTAGATATATCATGAACTACTGATTCAACTATGCTTAAGTCGCATTGTCCAATTTTATTCATCGGCGTTGGAACACATACAAAAATAAATTCAGATTTGTTGATAAGCTCATCAATAGATTCACAATTACAATTTTTAGAAGTATCATAAGTAAAAAGGTTATGAGAGTCTTTCAAGCCTTCGTATGTAGCCTCCCCAACAAAACCTAGACCAATTATCCCTACATTTTTTTTATCCATAAGAGTTTACCTTAATATTTATTTATTATTAGACATAGCAATATATTTCAAATGATTATAAAATAATATTATAATTTTTATTAATAATATATTAATCTAATTATGATAAGTTTTAAATATGGGTAAAGCAAAAAAAATAAAAAAATTTAATCCATTGCCTTCATTTTTGACAATTAAGGATTCAGGTATTCATGGATTAGGTTTATTTGCAACGCAAAAAATACTAAAAAACTATGAACTTGGAATTAGCCATATTAAAGATGATAGATTTCTACATGGATATATTAGAACACCTCTTGGAGGATTTTTTAATCATAGTGAAAGTCCTAATTGTGAAGCTATTTATGATAATGATTTCATCATATTAAAAACACTAACTTCAATAAATTCAAATGAAGAAATTACTGTTAACTACAAACTCCATTTTTGGATTATAAAAAACTAATGAAAAAATATACATTTACGTCAGAATCAGTTTCAGAAGGACATCCTGATAAAGTTGCAGATCTAATTTCAGATGCAATTGCAGATTATGTAATTGACAGAAATAAAAATCATAGATCAGCAATTGAAACAATGGTAACTACCAATAAAGTATTCATTTCTGGTGAATATAAAAGTTCAAAAAATATTAATGATTCACTTATAAAAGAAATTATTAAAAAAACAGTTCATGATATTGGCTATGATCAAGATGGATTTAGCTATAAAAATCTTGATATTAATATTAACCTCGATAAACAGAGTTCAGACATTGCATTAGGAACTGATACTTTTGGAGCAGGTGATCAGGGTATAATGTTTGGCTATGCATGTAAAGAAACCCCTGCATTTATGCCTAGTCCAATTTATTATAGCCATAAAATTACCAAAGCATTATCAGAAGCAAGACATTCTGGAGAGTCTTGGCTGGGACCTGATTCTAAAAGCCAAATTACATTTTTTTATTCTGATATAAATGAGCCAATTGGAATATCAAATATCGTTTGCAGTTCTCAACATTCTAAAGATATCCCTATTGATGAGGTTCGACATAATATTATTGAAATAATTAAGTCAACTATAGATAATTATGATATTTCTAATGTAGAATTTTTAATTAATCCAACTGGTAGATTTGTTTTGGGAGGGCCATCTGTTGATACTGGTCTGACTGGGAGAAAAATCATTGTTGATACATACGGTGGATATGCTCCTCACGGTGGAGGAGCTTTCAGTGGTAAGGACTGTGTTAAAGTTGATAGAAGTGCAAGCTATATGGCTAGATACTTAGCAAAAAATATTGTTTCAAATGACATTGCAAGTAATGTAACTATTCAGCTTAGTTATGCGATTGGATTAGAGAAACCTACATCCATTTATGTTTATGCTGATGGAAAAATAAGGCTAGACATATCTGAATGGATTACAAAAAACATTGATTTAACTCCGCTAGGAATCATCAATAGATTTAAATTATTTAATATTGATTTGATAGAAACAACAAATTATGGTCATTTTGGGAAAAGCTATCTTCCTTGGGAAAAAACAAATTTAATTATTAAGTAAAAATGATTGCAGCAGAAGAACTAATTATTATTATTGTAATTTGCTTTACTAGTATAATCCAATCATTGTTCGGTGTCGGTGTTCTTGTATTTGGAACACCATTATTGCTTATTCTTGGGTTAGATTTCATTCAAACCCTAAACATTTTACTTCCTATTTCTCTAGCTATAAATTTGTTTCAATTTATAAATAATACTAAATCATTGGATAGCAAACTTGTAAAGGATTTGGCTATTATCGTACTACCAACAATATCAATAACTCTTTTTTTAGGCGTACAATATTTAAAGTTTAGTCTTGGCTTATTAGTTGGCTTTGTACTTATAATTATAGCCTGTTTGAACTACTTTAAAGTGAATTTTTTGGAATATATAAATGAAAGAATTTATCTCTTTATCATGGCAGTTACACATGGAATGACTAATCTTGGCGGTGCTTTACTTGTTGGTATTATTAGTTCAAAAAATTTTGATAAAATTACAACTCGCACCAATATTTCATTTTTTTATTTTTCTTTCGCATTTATTCAATTGGTTACATTAAATGCTAATAACCTATTAGAATTAAAAATGGAAAATTTATTTTACTCGATTGGTGGTATATCTCTTTTCTTTGCATGTGAAAAATTTATTTTTGTAAAAATAAATGAGCATATTTTTGCAAAACTAACAAATACCTTACTTTTTATACTTGGTATATTACTAATGGTAAATTACTTTAATTAATAGTAATTGCGGATTTTTTTCTAATACCTATATTCATCTTTTTTAAATGGTCCATTTATGTTAACCCCAATGTACTTTGCTTGATCTTTAGAAAGCTTTGTCAGATCTGCATCAAGATGTTTTAAATGAATTCTAGCAACTTCTTCATCTAGCTTTTTTGGTAAATCATAAATACCTGTTACGGGTTTATTTTTTGCTAAGAAAACTTGAGCTAGAACTTGATTTGAAAATGAAGTTGACATGACAAAACTTGCATGGCCTGTTGCACACCCTAAGTTTACCAATCTACCTTCTGCCAAAATAAATATTTGCTTACCATTTTTGAATGTATATCTGTCAAACTGGGGTTTTATTTGATCTCTTTTTGCGCTTGATTTGTTTAATGCGTCAACTTGAATTTCATTATCAAAATGTCCAATGTTACAAACAATAGCTTGATCTTTCATTTTTTTCATATGTTTTAATGTAATGATATCTTTATTTCCTGTTGTTGTGACAAAAATATTACCCCTATTTAAAACATCTTCTAATCTTCTTACTTCAAATCCTTCCATAGATGCTTGAAGAGCGCAAATTGGATCAATTTCAGTTACAATTACTTTACAACCATAAGATTTCATTGATTGAGCAGAACCTTTACCAACATCTCCGTAACCACAAACAACTACGGTTTTACCTGCAAGCATTATTTCAGTTGATCGTTTAATTCCATCTGCTAAAGATTCTCTACAGCCATAGAGGTTATCAAACTTAGATTTAGTTGCTGCGTCATTTACATTAAATGCTGGAAACAGCAAAGAGGAACTTTCAACCATCTGTTCTAAACGTGCTACTCCAGTTGTTGTTTCTTCTGAAACACCAATAATATCTGGTACGATATTATGCCAATGATTTGGATTTTTTTTATGTACTTTTCTTAAAAGTTTTTCAATAACAATCTCTTCTTCAATTTCTGTTGTTATTTTTGGAAGTTTTTTATTCTCGTTGTAGTAATTTTCTAATTCATATCCTTTGTGAATGAGAAGTGTTGCGTCACCTCCATCATCTACAATAAGATTTGGACCTAAATTATTCTTAAAAGTCAACGCTTTTAGTGTACAGTCCCAATATTCTTCAAGAGTTTCGCCCTTCCAAGCAAAAACTGGAGTTTTAGTTTTAGCAATCGCAGCTGCAGCCTCATCCTGTGTTGAAAAAATATTACAGCTTGCCCATCTAATATTTGCCCCAAGATCCTTAAGAGTTTCAATAAGAATTGCTGTTTCAATTGTCATATGTAATGAGCCAGTAAGTCTAAAACCTTTTAAAGGTTTAGATTTAGAGTATTTTCTACGTAGCTCCATTAACCCGGGCATTTCTTTCTCTGAAATTTCTATTTTACTTCGACCTAATTTATGTAAATTAATATCTTTGACCTGATAAGGTAATTGAGGTATAATTTTTTTGCTATTTTGTTTTTTTGATTTCAATGTATTTCTATTATTTTATTTATAATTATTACACATGTATTATAAGAATTTTTAAAATAGTATTGTAATATTTCTATGAAAGATTTCTAATTTTTGTTGCTGATATCTTTTTTATATGCTTAGGTGGTTGATGCTCAACTAACTGGTAACCAACATCGCGACCGTAATTAACAGAATTAATTGGTGGTATTTTAGTAATTATTATATCTCCGGATTCCAATTCTTCTGACATCATTTTTGATATTCTTTCATGAACTTCTGAAAAAGAATATGGATTATTTTTAGGTTCTAATTGATGTATGTCCATAACAGCGATACAAACCTTATTACCTTCATTAATAATTTTATTGATACACCACATATGTCCTTCATGAAATGGTTGAAATCTTCCAATATATAATGCATATCTACTAAACAATTTTTTCATATCTAATTATTTAATTTTTTTTCAATAATTTCAATTATTTTATTTTCATCAGCAAAATCAATATCATCGTTATTCTTAAAGTATTCATAACATTTAATTAAATTGCTAGCAATTTTTGCTGATTCAACAGGGAATTTACCTATCGCAGTTTCTGCAGCGAGAACTAAACCAGTAGCTCCATCTAATAATGTATTGTAAATATCATTTAATTCTGCCCTTGTTGGTGATGGATTTGAAATCATAGATTCTAATAAATTTGTTGCTACGAAAGCTTCTTTATTTAAACTTCTTGCATTTGCAATGATTGATTTCTGAAAAACTGGTATTTTCTCCAATGATAATTCTCTGGACAAATCTCCTCTGTCAATCAGTATAGCATCACTTCTATCAATTATTTTTAGCAAATTTTTTAACCCAGTGATTGATTCAATCTTTGAAATGATAAATGAACCTTCTGGCACAAGACTTCTTATTTTATCAACGTATTTTCCATCAGATGCAAAAGAAAGTGCATAATTTTTTATTCCCATACTTGATCCAATCTCAAATGCTTGCAAATCCTTTTCTGAAAACGGTGGAATATCAACATCTTTCATAATTGTTACAGCTTTATTCTCACCACTGAAACCGGGATTAATGGTCTTTACTTTAACTTTATCATGAGAAACATCTATTACTTCAACTAAAACAGAATTAAAGTCAATGCTAATCAAATCTCCTGTTTCTAGCTGACTAATAATTTCAAATGGCCTTATACTAAATTGATTTAAAGTATTTTCAAATGTGTATATTTTATCCTTATCAAAATTCATTGAAAATTTTGTAGTTCTAATTTGTGCACCTTCTGAGTCAAGACATATAGGAACATTACTTAGTTCTCTAATTTTTTCTATAGTCTCTTCAAGATCTTCAATTTTTGTATGACTTAAATTAATCCTAAAAAGAAAACATCCTATTTGTTCTAAATTACTTAAAGTATTTTTATTTAATGAAGAAGGGCCTACTGTACATAATATTTTTTTGTTCATATTAATCCTCTTTAAATATACCAATCTGATAAATTAAGATTTGTTAGCTCTTCTACTTTTTTTAAATCTTCAGTGTAAAATTTTTTAAAAAAAATTTTGTCATTTTTCTCCAATGAATTACTGATTCTATTCTTAAAAAGAATCTTTGTCAATATATTACTATTTTTTAATACTCTTAATAATGACAATAAATTCATTTTTCTTAGCAAGTTAGCACTGGCCTTGGCTAAAATTCCTAAAATCTTTAATCTAGACTCTTTAGCTGTATTGTATTCTGGAATATTTGCAAGTTCTGGTAAATTATTAACACCCAAAAAATTATATATTTTCTTCATAAATAACTGTTTGTCATTTACTAAATCATCATATTTCAGATAAAGTATATTTTTTCTATCAAACAGATTCGCATAGTGAACTATATTATCATAATATATTCCATAATCCATTAATTCTATACCATGTGTTTTTTCCTTATTAAGCATAGCATCACGATAAGAAGATGATATCTCACCATATTTGATCATTGCTTTATATACCGAAAAACATAAATCAACAGGATTTCTCAAATTGATAATTATTTTCATATCTTTATTGAAATGAGCAATTCTTTGGGCTGCATTTGAAGAATAGATATAATCATGAGATAATTCTCCCACAGCAAAATGAGAATCTGATGCTTTATTAAAAAAATCCTTATACCAATCAAAACCTTTTGAATAATTTGTATCTCTATCAAAAAAATACATATCAATTCCTGAAACAAAAACTTCTGGATGTGATTTTAAAACTTTAGTGATCCACTTTGATCCAGTTTTTGGAGGCCCGATATAAATGAAGTTAGGTTTTTTCATCCTATTAAAAGAGAAAATTTTTTTGAGATTTTATCAATATTAAAATTATTTTCTGCGTACAACCGAGCATTTTTAGACATAAATTCAAAATCTTGAATATTATTATGGATATCTTTAATGCTGTTATTCAAATCACCCTGAGAATCAACTGAAAGTCCACACTTATTATTCAAAACTATCCTTGAAGATAAATTTGACTTAGATACAAACACTAATGGAATTCTTCCAGAACATAAAATCGATAGTAACTTCGAAGGTACAGAGAATTGTCCTGCACTCTTTTCCAACATGACTAAGCTAATATCTGCAGTTGCTAACACTTGTGGAAAAAGTGAAAAATCTTGAAACGGTAAAAATAAAATATTTTGCAAAGAATTCTTTTTTGCTTCATGTTTAAGAAAGTCGACAACTTCTCCTTCAGAAACAATGATAATTTTTGCTCCAATTTTATTTTGAATTAAAAATTTAGATAATTTCAATATAACATCAGGATTATGCTTAAATCCTAAAGTTCCTGAATATAAAATATTGAATGATTGATCAAGATTGTGTTTTTTTGAAAAAGAGTTTGATTTGTCATGTAGCGGAATATCATCCAATGGCGCCCAATTTGGAATACAAGTTATCTTGCTTTGCGAAACTCCGTTATTTATTAAAATAGTATCAAAATCTTCTGAAATAGTAACGATATGCTCTGATTTTTTTAAAACAAAAAATTCTATTCTAAAAAAAATATATGAAACAAATTTTTGCAAAAAATTTTTTTCCTTCTTAAGAATCTCTTTGGCTGCTATGCTTATTATATCTTGCAACCAAAATATAAACTTTATGTTTAAAATTCTGCTCGTTAAGAAAATAAATAATTGAGGAATAAGTGGACAATTTGAAGAAATTATGGTATTGGGTTTTATCTTTAGCACATTATAGCAAAGCATAAAAGAATAGATCATTTCATCAAAAAATCTTTTATAAAAATTTTTTGAGAAATTCTTGTTTACCTGAATAACATCTAAGCCTTCTTTTTTTTTAAATGATGATTTGGGACCTACTTGTTTTGCATTATATAAATGAAAAACTTTATAATCACCATATGTACTCAATTTTTCAGACAACTCATATTGAAAAGGGTGTCCTGGAAAATCAAATAATAAAACTTTTTGTTTATTATTTGTCTTCAAGCTGACTATTAATCCATTCAAAAGTATGTTTCATACCTTCAGCAAGAGGATAATTTGGCTCCCAGTGAATGTTGTCTCTGAAGAGTTTATTATCAGAATTTCTTCCTCGAACCCCCATTGGAACTTCGTGACCATACTTTTTCTTGAAGTCTTCACCGTCTAAGTTATTAATGCTTATATCTTTGCCAGATAAATCTATTGCAATTTGTGCAAGCTGATTAATAGATACCATTTCTTCTGATCCTATATTTATTGGTTCAGTAAAATTAGAAGACATTAATCTTTGAACCGCCTCGATACATTCATCAATATACAAAAAGGATCTTGTTTGTTTACCGTCACCCCATACTTCAAGACTTTCTCCATTAGAACACTTTGCAGCTTTTCTACACATTGCAGCTGGAGCTTTCTCTTTACCTCCATCCCATGTTCCTTCTGGTCCAAAAATATTATGGAACCTTCCTATTCTCACGTTTAATCTATAATTTCTTTCAAATGCCTTAAAAAGTCTTTCGCTAAAAAGCTTTTCCCATCCATACTCACTATCTGGCTGCGCAGGATAAGCGCTTTCCTCCGAACACATAGGGTTATCAGGGTCAGTTTGATTATAGGCTGGATACATACATGCAGAAGAAGAATAAAAAAGTTTTTTTACTCCTTTTTTTACACTTTCATGTGCAGTATTAAGATTAATCAAAGCAGAATTATGCATAACATTTGCATCGTTATCACCAACAAAAATATAGCCTGCTCCACCCATATCAGCAGCAAATTGGTATAATAAATCTAAATCTTGATCAATAACTTTTTCTACAAGCAAAGGATCTCTCAAGTCTCCAATAATAAAATCATCAGCTTCTGTTTCTGAAAATTCTGTATTTTTTAAATCTACTCCTCTGACCCAATATCCTTCAGACTTTAATCTTTTAACCATATGGCTCCCAATGAAACCTCCAGCACCCATAACAACAGCTTTTTTCATTTTATTTTTCCTTTTAGTGAAATTAAACTACAAAATAATTTAACATACTAAAAAAACTATTATTTTTAAATACGAATTCGTTAATTTTAATAAATAAATGATTTTATCAGAAAAAAAACATATTAAAGCAATTAAAGCTTTAACAGATTCAAATCAAATAAATATTGCATATAATATTATTTCAAAAACTCTTAGTGAAGGTAGTAAAATTTTATTTTGCGGTAACGGGGGTAGTGCAGCTGATAGCAACCATATGGCTGCAGAATTTGTTGGAAGGTTTGAGAAAGATAGAAAACCACTAAATGCTATTTCATTAAGTTCTAATATTTCATTAATAACTTCAATAGCAAATGATTTTGGTTTTGAATATATTTTTTCACGTCAAATTGAAGCAATAGGGAATTCTGGTGATGTGCTAATTGCAATATCTACATCTGGTACAAGCAAAAATATTATTGAAGCAATAAAATTATCTAAAGAAAAACAATTGAATGTAATATTCATAACCGGTGATCATAATATTGAAATAATTTCTCCCAAAATACATATGCTTCAGGTTAAATCAAAAAATACTGCGACTATTCAAGAAGTTTATATGTATCTTCTTCATAATTTTGTTAGAAATATCGAATAACAAAATTGATTTTTTATAATATTTAAAATGGAAATTAATAACACTAGGAATCAATTTTGCTTTACAGATTAAAGAAAAGAATTTTATTACAGAGAATGTATTTTTATAATAAAATTTTTCTTCATACAAAACTTTACTGGATATTAAAATCAAGCTCATCTTTCACAGAGATATTTTTTTACCTAAAAAAGAATAAAGGGAAAAAAGAAAAAATTTCTTCTAACACCGATTTATTGGTTGACGGCCCTACAAGAAGCGGAAATCATTTTGCTGTACATTATATCAAAAGATTTAATGACATAACTTTAGCAAGACATTATCATTCACCTGGAGCTATTCGTTTGGCATTCAAGAAAAAAGTTCCAACTTTGTTATTAATAAGAGACCCAGTTGAGCAAATTTCATCTGCTTATGTTTATCTAGAAAAAAATGTACCACTTAAAAGACTTATTAGAAGTTACCAGATATTTTACAAGAAATGCCTGAAAGCTAAAGAATGGTATGTTGTGGCTTGTTTTGATGAAATGATTAATAATCCAGAACAAATAATTAAAAAAATCAATATTAGATATGATTTCAATTTAAAGTTTAAGCCTCTAGATAGTGAATTGAATAAATCAATTTTAGATGAAATAAAATTAAAAAATCAAAATCAAAAAGAGTTTTCAATGTTCAATGTTAATTTAGAAATGAAAATGGCAGCACCAAATGAAAATAGAGAACTTCAAAAAATAGAAATTAAAAATACTTTAAATAATAACTTTAAAAAACAGATTGACGTTTGTTATCAACTTTATGAAGAAATCAGAAAATAATGCTAAGCAAAATTACTACATTTATAATAAGATTTCTAGCCACTTTTTTTCAATTTTTTATCGTCGCACTAATCTCAAAGCAAAACAATAGCGAAGTATTAGCATTTTATTTTCTATATATAGCAGTTCATCATATTGGATCGTACATACTTAATTTTGGCTTTGAAAGAATAGCTTTCATTTCTATATCTAAAAATCAAAACAATTTTATATCCTCAGTTTTAGAAGTATTTATTAATTATTTTGATGTTTTGAAAAAAAAATTATATTTCTTCGCGTTATTGTTATTAATAAATATATGTTTATTTAATCTATCTTTAATACAGTGCTTTCTAATAACTTTATGTAGTTTTTTGTTTTCAATTAATCTAATAGCAAGTCAATCAATTGTTGCATCAAGCAGAACTAACATCGGCGTTTTTTTTGTTAGAGTTTTTTATCTTCTAATAATATCTTTGATTCTTTCTTATTACATTTTTTTTGATATCAATATTGGTAAACAAACAATAATCTACTCTTTTTTGCTTTCAGTATTAATTTCAATAATTGCATGTTTCATTTACATAAAATTTAATTATGATACAAAAAATACCCAGGATTCTTCAATCAAAATTAAACTATCGTATGACCAATATAAAATTCAGATATCTAATATTATTTTTCAAAGATTACCAATTTTATTACTTAATATTTTCTTTTCCGACAAAGTTACAATAGCTGCTTTTAGTTTAATTCATTCTTTTGCATCCATAAGAGGAACTATTGTTGACATATTAGGAGCACAATTAACCCCAAAATTTTTGAATATTTATGAAAACAATAAAAATACATTTTACTTGAAGGAGTACTTCGGAAAAATTCAATTCTTCACAGTGATTATTAATGTTATTTATGGTGCTACTATATTAGCTTTTGGTAACTATATATTAAATTTTTTTAATCCTGATTTTACAGAATACTTCAACATTTTAGTTATATATATTTGCGGGAATATTGTTTTGTCATTTTTTGGGCTATCAATATTTTTAAATTCAAATATATCTATAAAAAATAGTAACCATATCAAAAATATTATAATGTCTATTTCCTCAATGATAATTTTATGTTTTATTCTAAATAAGTATTTTGAAATTGAAGGGCTAGTAATTGGAGTTTTAATATCTCAACTACTATTAAGTTTTTTATCTATAAAGAATATATGGAAGCTTTTAAGCTAATTTCTTTCTATCTCTTAAATTATAAAAAGCAATAATCAAAATAGACATTAATAAATCATTAAATATTGGCTGTATTACAAATCTTAATGATAGTGAAATTAGAGAAATTAAAATTACAAAATTCATATTCAATTTATGGTAACTTATTTTTATTTGTCTTATTAAATCAGTAAAAAAAATACCGACAATAATTAAACCTACAACTCCATACCTAAAAAATACTCTCATTGGACCAAAATGTAGGATATGCTTATGAGATTGAGATGAAAAAGAGTTAATATTATACCATTCATTATTAGCCCAAGTCCAGAATAAATCAGCTTTAAAAGCAGCACCTGCACCATTTCCAAAAAAAACTGTGAGCGGATTAAAAGTAGTTTTAATATGAGAGATAGTGTCTACCACTTCAAAATATCTTACAGCAAATGTGCTAATTAACCCAATTTGATTTGTATTTATATCAGAACTAAATAATTTAAAGAAGCGCCATCTTTCTAAAAAAGTATCGTCCGATAAAAGTGTTAAAAAAAATAATATCGCTAAGGATATAGAAAATAAAACGTTTTTAACTTTAAAGATATTAGTCAAATATCTGCGTGCAAATAAAGCAAAATAAATAAGTATTAAAAAAACTGTCATTATGAAAGCATATCTCATGTTTGTAAAAATTGATAAAGTCAAACATATTAGGTACAAAGAAAAATAAATTTTACTGCTCTTTGTTATAGCTTGATAAAGAAAAAATGCGGGAACAATCATTAATCTAGAATACATTCTCAACTGACCTTCATCGGGGTTATAATTAACAATAAAATCTAGAGACATTAGAATAAATAATAAGAAAACAAGATATTCAAAATAATTGTTTATATTTTTGAATATGTCAACTTTCTTCCCAATAAAAATAGATAATAACAAACACATAATTACTGAAAAATCACCTAAGAGCCATGCAATATTTAAATCCGCATAATTTATTATTATGGAATAGTTAAGGTATATAGCAATACACCAAATAAATAAAATTAGTTTTTTATATTCATGAAATAAAAATTCTGTCGTATAAAATTTTGATATAAGAAAAATAAATAAAAAAAGTACATAAAAAGGATAGATAAGTTTATTGAAAAAATTTATTTCACCTCCCCCAATAACTACCACTGATCCATAATAAAGTAATACAAAAACTAATGAAATTATTTCAAAATAATTTAGTTTATAATCTAGAGCTGCTTTAATCAATTTGTTTTCTAGTGAAATAAATAGTTAAAAAAGAGACATTAACTATAGACAAACCAACAAATAATATTAGGAATAGATCTGGGGAGTAAACTTTTGGATGAATATAAGGTTTAGATAAAATATTAATTTTCGGTACATTTTTTTCTTCTTCAATCTCAGCTAAGGTATTTTGAACAAAAACACTCAAATATCTATCATTTTCTAAAATCACTTGTCTATTTAATCTTTCAAATTCAATTAATAACTCAGGAGAATTTTGATAATTCTTATTTTTCTCAGCGAAATTTTTTAAATTTTCTTCAGATAAAGTTAACTTCTCTTGATAAGCTACAAGCTTTTGATTATAAAGTTTGGATAATGAAGATGATTTTTCAGATGCAGTGTCATTTATAAAATTATTTATATATTTTATTAAATCTTCAATTATTTCAAGAGATAATTCTTCATAATTTGAATGAAAACCAATTGTAAACATTCCAGACTTAAAATCTTCATCAATAATTATTCTTTCTTCAAATTTTATAATTGAATCGTATAAAAGTTGCCGTTCACTTTTACCTGAAATCAATATTCTTTTATTTGTCCAAAAATCATGTAAGCTAGTTGCTTCTCCATTAATATCTCTTGTTTTTAATAAAATCGACTCGATACAAGATTTTGAATAAATGATATTGGGTATATAGAAAAAATCGGAAAAGGAATTATTTGGTAGATTTATTCCTACAGTATTAGCCAACGATCTTGTATTCCCCAAAATTGAATCAGCTGAATTGCCTGATTGAGTTAGCGAAGTATCAGCATAATAAGTTTTCGGTAAAAAAGTATATACAATAAAAATTATTAAAGCGAAAAATAAATTAATCTTAATCAAATTAAAAAAATGATTCTTAATGATATCATTTACCACATATTGAAAACTTAATTTATTACTCATTTTGACTTAGCTCCACATTTATATAATTTGTTTTTAAAATTATAGTAAAAATATATTAAGTGTGCACATTTAATTATAAATCTTAGCAATTAAATTAAATGGATATATCATCATAATTGATTTTATGATATTAAAGTTGTTATGATTATTTTGTAGGACTTATAATTTAAATATTATATATAATTTAATAAAGGGCCCATAGCTCAATTGGTTAGAGCAACGGACTCATAATCCGCAGGTTCGGGGTTCAAGTCCCTGTGGGCCCACAAATGAGTAGTCATTC
>MDTG01110116.1_pt1 | contig 15871 bp, 12 predicted proteins | sample 811421 | NCBI WGS metagenome assembly MDTG01 (sample SAMN05326645, study PRJNA326480) | marine metagenome | isolation source: seawater | place: Pacific Ocean: South East | collected 2011 | reverse complement strand
GGATGGGGGTTTGAAAAATGGATCGTTAATTGTGAGGAGTATTGCGGAAAGCTCTTGTACTTTGTGAAAGGCAAAAGGTGCTCGTGGCACTATCATAAGTTAAAAGATGAGGTGTTTTATATTCAATCTGGCAAAATAATCGTCAAGTATTCAACAGATGACGACATATCCAGAGCCTCGGAGAGAACTCTTGGACCCGGTGATAGCTTTCATGTGTTTCGCGGGTTACGCCATCAAATGGTAGCCTTAGAGGACACAGAGCTTTTTGAGTTTTCCACACAGCATTTTGATTCGGATAGTCATAGAATTCAGAAGGGAGATTAGCATGAAAAGCGTAGTCATCACAGGGTGTCTTGGTTTCATTGGCATGCATGTTGTTAGGGCATGTTTGAGTAAGGGCTGGCGTGTTTACGGAATCGACAAGCAAACATACGCAGCAAATAGGCACGGTGATCTTTTTCTATTTTGTGAGGGACTAGACCTGCAATATCTTAGTCTAAAGTTTGCAGATATTTGCGAACTAAAAGATATACCAAATTGTGACTATATCATTAACATAGCCGCAGAGACGCATGTAGGGAACAGCATCATCGACAGCACGGATTTTATTCAGTCCAATATCAATGGCGTAAAAAACTTGTTAGACATTATTCGTCGCAAGCCAAACAATGTTCAAAGTAAGCCAATACTGTTCCACTTCAGCACCGACGAAGTTTATGGAGATATTGCAGAGGGATCTTTTACTGAAGAATCTCCGCTTAATCCTAGTAATCCATATTCTGCTTCAAAAGCCTCGGCAGATATGCTTATAAAAGCTTGGGCAAGAACTTATGGACTAAACTACTTAATTTTACGCCCTGCCAACAATTACGGCACTCACCAATATCCAGAGAAGCTTATTCCGCTTGTCGTGAAGCTTCTGAATCAAGGTAAAAAGATTCGCTTACATGACGAAGGGGAGCCCTTTAGAAGTTGGTTGCATGCTGATGATACAGCACAGGCAGTTGTTAAGATTATTGAGTCGGGCGCTGTAAATGAAATTTTTAATGTTGAGGGGGGTTTTGAGCAGAAGAACAAGGATACTGTTAAAAAGATCATCAATTCTTATTTTAACGGTAGTCATGTTATAGAGCACAGAGATATAGATAACTTACTTGATCTATCTTATAAGCGGGCAGGTCAAGATATTAGATATTCTGTTGACGATACAAAGTTGAGAAACTTAGGTTGGAAACCAGAAAAGGTTTTTGACCAAGAAATAGATTCTATTGTTGAACATTACAAAAGCTACTTTAGGTGGTAAGGAGAAAAAATGAGCAATCTTGTTGAAAATATGAAGCTCTCTAAGCAAGCCCTTGGTGCGCTTATGATGGCATTGCAAAAGTCTCTTCTTGAGCAGAGCGATATTGTGCCGGTTCTTGAGAATTTTGATTTTATATCAAAGGAGGGAAATCTTTTTGTAAAGAACGCACCGCTTGTTAAGTTTGATGCAAACGGTCAATGGCTTGAGGACGCAGCAGATGAGGAAGAACACCCCGATGCCTAGTTACGCTTATAGATGCGTAGAGTGCCTGCACCAGTTTACAGCCTTCCACGGTTTTCGTGAGAGGGCTAGCTGTCCTTGCTGTCATTCGTCTATATGCGAAAGAATACCATCCGTAGGGTTTAGTGTATCAGGAAAGACTCCAGAGAAAAAAGCAAAGGTTGGCGAGAAAGTGGAGGAGTTTATAAAGGAATCTAAAGAAGAGTTGAAAGAACAAAGAAAAAAAATTGAGGACAAACGATGAGTTGGGACCTTATACTTGTTGTAGCAATGTCTGCTTCACTATTGGTTAACGTTTTTTTAATTTGGTACATTGTCAAGCTAGTTAGAGAATTGGTTAGCGTATCATCAACCTTAGAAGAGTTATTTTTAGATATTAGATCTTTTTCAAACCACTTAAAGGCAATATATGAATTAGAAACGTTTTACGGCGATCAAACGCTAGAAAACCTACTTTCTCACGCAAAAGCCCTAACAGAAGAGTTTATAAAATATGAATCAGTTTTTGATTTAACCGGAGAAGTGCAAGATGACAGAGAAGCCAGTGAAGAGGCGTCGCCGTTCGCGAAGGAGTAAAAATAGTAGACATTATTTTACGCAAGTCCACGAAGATGCGATCATAAGGTTTGTGGCTTCAGAAGATCAGCGTGAGCGAACTGAACTGTATGTTAAATATATTCAGCCTGCTTTTGATGAAATGGTAGATAAGATTGTTTTTACTTACAAGTTTACAACTTTGCCAAATATTGATGAGCTTAGGGAAGAATGTAAGATATGGCTCACAACTATATTAGATAAATACAACCCCTCCAAAGGCTCTAAGGCATTTTCTTATTTTTCGGTTATTACGAAAAATTGGTTTATTCACAAAGTAAAAAAGAACGCGAAAAGAAGTCAAAGGGAAGTAGAGTATGATTCTCTATCTACAGAAGCAAAATTAAAACACGTCTCGACCTATAATGATTATCACGAAAAGAGAGAAAAAGACGAGTTTTTTACTCTGTTATATCAAGAGATAGATACATGGGATGTGCCAACGCTAAAGCCTAACGAAAGGAAGGTTCTTGAGGCAATTCAAATTTTGATGAGTGAGAGCGATAGAATAGAAATTTTTAACAAGAAAGCTATTTACTTATATATGAGGGAGATAACTGGTCTCAATACAAAACAGATTGTTAGCAATCTAAATAAGATGAGAATTAGATATCGAACTTTTAAAGAAAAATGGGATGAGGGCTCCACTTGATGAAAAAGCTTGACGACTATCTGGAGAAGGCAATAGAAAACATTCATGAAGATAGAGAGATAACTCGTGAGCTTCTTGATGATGTGGTAAATTTTCTTAGCAAAAATGAAGAAAATCACAAGGTTGTTGGCTTGACAGCAGCCAAATACGTCGAAACTCTTCAGAGGTCAAACGAGCAGCTTGTAAAGGTCGCGGCTATTATACAAAAAAATCAATCTAGCAGTGCTGGCTTATCTGATCTTGACAAGGATGAATTGTTTGATATGATCGGGGGTGCTAAAGATGTCGGATCCTAGATTTGCACCTCCCATAGGGGATATGAATTCTTTGCGTGACAGCAAAGAAACTCCCGTATTCGATCAAAGCAATGTTAATGGGATGGCTCCAATCCATGAAGCAATTGAGAGGTCCCTTGCTCCAGATGTCAACCTTGAGTTTCCATTGAGGGCTATTTGTTTGTACGCCAAAAGAGTCCCAATCAAGGAGGAATATAATGGTGGTTGGTCTTTGGGTAGGTTTTTAGGCGTAGACCCGTTTCGAGTTATGGTCTATGCCAGAATACCAGAGTTAGACGCAGCCATTCCATTCCCGCAAGATATATCAAAAATTGTTAACGCAACGGATTTGTCGCAGGTGGCACCCGCGCAAAAAAAGCTAATCATTCAGCATAACGTTTTTTTTGGAAACCAGATGTCAGATCAGCAAAAAGGATATATGGCTGGTAGCACCGAGATACCTCAAACTGGAGACATCATATTGGTGGACTTTAGAGACAGGAAAAACTTTGTTGATGGAGTTTACATTGGAATTGAGCAGAGTGGTGGAGGATCAATAGCTGACTCTACAGCCTCGTCATCCGAGGCGTTTAACACGTCAACAGGAATGCCCTCGTTTGTATCCAACACCAGCGGAACACCAGCGGAAGGTGGCAGAAATCCAGATCCTAAAGCTTTTGAGGAGTTGTGTCCCGGTCCACTAATGACATCGCCAGCTTTTGGCGAAGGAGAGATAGAGACAGTTTTAATTGATGGGACTCCCGTTGCAGTGACCGATAGTCGTGGAAACCCTATAGCAGAGTATTTTTTAGCCATGTATAATGATGCAAACAGTTCCCCCGGCGTTTCTCTAAGACTTAACTCTGGATTTAGGGCAGACGACGATATAGATACACGAGAGGCGGCAGCGGAATGTGGAGATACCGGTTTTACTAAGGCAGGACAAACAACCTTATGGATGAGAAACTGTCCTCCAAAAAACGCTGAACCAAAAGAATATTCTTCAATAAGAGAATGTGATCCTGTTACTGGCACCCCCGGAGGCACCCGAGGCGCTCATCGAAATGGGTACGGGTTTGACGTGTCTAACACAAATCCCGGATCAGAATATAAAAGCTCCGCAGCGCCGATACCTACAGCAACCTATAAGTGGCTAATGGATAACGCACACAAATATGGTTTTATCCGAACTGTCCCTACTGAAAGGTGGCATTGGGAATACCATGGCTCTGGTGCCAACAGATTTAAGATAGCATCCAGTCACTATTCTTGGGATAACTATTTTACATCTGGGGAAGGACAAATCTGATGGGGCTTGGCTTAGGAAAGAAAAAGAAAACTAAAGATATAGACAATTTACCTGAAGACTCTAAGTCGGCTATTGAGGCAAATAAGTTTCAAAGCGAGGGGATTCAGGGTATGGGAATTAACGGCGAATTTATGCAGGAGCCAGTTCCTTTCCTAAACCAATCTGGTTGTGAAGTTGTCTATAAAAACCAAAATAATGCTTGGATTGTTCTGGGAAGGGATCGACCTGCCGCACGAAGTAGTGGTTATGGTGGTGCAGGCGCGTCGGGTGCGGGGTCAATTGATCTGTGTGTGGGGAGAATGTCGGGCGCTAGGGACGGTCCTAAATCTAACATTTATGCAGATCCAAACTTTAAATCAGATGCAGCTAGAATCTATATTAGCCAAAAAACAGATATAGATAAAAACTTTGAACTACCCGCTGGTAATGTAGGTTTAAGCACAGCACGTTCTGGTATAGCAATTAAAGCTGATGCTGTTCGAGTGATAGGCAGAGAAGGAATTAAACTTGTCACAGGCTTAGGAACTAGAGAAAAGAACTCTCTTGGTGAGCCACTCAAGACTGTCCGAGGAATTGATCTAATTGCAGGTAATGATGATGAGTCCGGGAGTGCAGATCTACAGCCGATTGTTAAAGGCACCAACTTGGTCGAGGCTTTAAGAGATGTCAACGAAAGAGTTGATGAGATGAATGGTATTTTAAACTCTTTTTTAATGGCTCAAATGCAATTAAATATACAAATGGCAACCCATTTTCACCAAAGTCCCTTATTGGGGCTCCCAACAACACCATCTGCAACTTTGTTGGCGGCAGGAGTTCAAGCGACTGTGCAAGAGTTAACAAACTGTTATGGTCCGCTATATTTACACAAGGTTAATCTAATGCTAGACGAGTTTAATAACTTGAAGCCATTCGGTAGCAACTGGATATGCAGTAGATACAACAGGGCGAATTAGGAGAGGCAAATGTCTACAAGAACGCCAATACCAACAGATGATTTAGAGACCAGTGTACCAGAGTCTATTGGTACGGTTCTAGCTGACTGCAATGAGCCAATAGAGCCAGAGCAGCCTGAAACTCCGTGCCCGGATACTTGCACACCTGATCCCAATGCACCAGTCCAAAATTGGACTAGAGCAACAGCACCATTCTTAAATCGCAGAACATGCAGCTACAGTGTGTCTGTTAAAACAGAATACGAGAGCGTTGCCGAGGGGGAAGAATCGCTCTTGGAACCCTATAAAGGCGTTGGTGTTCAAGAATTACTAGATTATTATGGAAAAGCTCTCTTTTATGAGGACGATCAAGGTGTAGAACAAAGCTCATTTGCGGTATGTTTAGAGGCTAGCGAGATCACATCAACTTTTGTTGATACGCGACCTTTTATAAAGATGAAAGTTCTTGTAACTGTTCCGGCATCTATTTTTGACACTATACCCCTAGCTAACGCCCCCGAAGAGCAGCCAGATACCGAAGAGACGCCTGCTTATGTTAATATAAAGTCGGTTGACTTTTTTATGATGATAAACAATGTCGCTAGAGCTATGGAAATACACAGTGTAAAATACGCTGTCTGGGTGCAGAACGAGGGAGGAAAATTTAGTGATCCAAACTTTGATCCTATAGTAGAAGCCGACAGGATAAGAGAGTTTAAGAAGCAATTCAGAGATTTTGTCAGGGCTAACAACTTTACAATTAGAACACCTGCTCCTTTCGGAAGAAAGATGTCAGAAGAGCTTGAGATTGGCTTCACCGACGAAATGAAGATTGAGTATGTAAAAGTTGCTGAAGTTAGTTGTGATTTAGAGCAGGTAACCAGAACCTTTGCTTCATTTGTGCGGTCAGACCCACAAGCCCTACAGAGAACAATGTATTATGTTTCAAAGCTCCCAGACATGTGGACTGATGTCACATCTGTGCAGCCTTTAACTTGGGATCAGTTCTTTTTAAAGTATACGGCTTACCCACCTTTAGAAATTACGTCTGGTGAAGAATTTATAACCAACGTGGAAATAGACCCGGTTGCTTGCGCTCTTGATGATCTTGACGACCCGATTAATAATATATTAAATGGTGTCGTTGATGGAATTGTCAGTTTGCCAGATGCATTTGCCGATAGGTTTTCAGCCAACCTGTGCCTAGACTTACAGGGCGTGCAGAAACAAAATGTTGACTTTTCTGACCTTGAAGATATAACTAAGAGATCGATTGACGCAGCCCTCCGTGAAGTTTTGGCAGGTGATAATGTTTTAGAAGCTCTTCCTGACTTGCTTAAAAAGGTTGATAGTCTGGATGATTTATGGACCGAGGTTCTGGATAAGTTAGAATTTTGTGGTCTTCTTTCACTCATGTCTATGGCTCTTGAATGTTTATTCGCTGGATTAACGTTAGAGGATGCCCTTAAGCCCATGATTAAGGCGGCAGTCAACAACATGGGCAAGCCAGTATTTGAGCTTCTGATGATAGGGTTGCCAGAAGACGCAAAGGCAGAAATAAGAAACCAACTTTCGGAAGAGTTCAAGGATATTCCTCCACCTTGGGAGGCAGGATATCGAGCCGGTAGTTATTCAGGCACGGGCAACAAAGTCAGTATTGACGCCACATACCAAGGGCAACCCACCAGTGAATTGACTGGTAGTGCCTTCCGGGGTCCAACAACTGAGCAGCTTCTGGAGGGATACGGCGATCTTCAGACATCACGGCAAGTAAATACACAACTAACAGGTCAAGACATAATTGGGCAATTCTACGGCGGCGGCGGTTCAATTGGTATGGCTGCTGGCAATATTCAAGAAGCCATGTTTGACGCGTACAGAGAAGCTTTCTTCAACGCTATTGACGAAAACCTAATAGATCTTGATATTATTATGAATCAACTTAATCAGTTGCCCGGTGCAGAGATTATTGCAAGAGCTTTTTCACTTCAAGATTGTCCTACGGGACCACCACTTTTCACGCCTCCGATTGATGAATTCTTTAAAACTTTGGAATTGGATTTTTGTCGAGGTCGCTTCGCTATAACGCTTCCTAAGTTTAACAAGCTCAATGTTCCAGATATCTGGAAGATAATTATCAGCACAGCAAAAGAGATTCTATATGATTTGATTGTTGAAATTATTATTCTTGCAATTACAATGATCTTAGAGCTTCTCCTTAACTTGCTGTGCAAGCTGCTGGCTACTGTTGGAGCCCTCGCCACTGAGGCACTCACAGGGGGGAATGATTTTAGAGGAGCGCTTTCTGAAGCTCTGTGTGGCGAGACACAAATAGATGCAGAAGTAGCAGAAGCGGCTGTTGATGTTGGCTTGGATCCTTTGCGCGATGTTGATCCAGCTTCAGTAGACGCTGCTGTTGGGAACATTTTAGAGAGCCTTGGGCTCGTCGCCGTTGAAGATGTGGCAGATGTGCCATCTGCGTTGGTGGCAAACAACTTTATTAACACTGTCTCTGCTCTTGTCACCAACTCTGAGCTACTTGATCTGCTTGAGGGTAATGCATCTGATGCAACATTACAGATGATAGCAGAGGTTATTTCAGATCAAATCCCCGAGTTAGGACCTACAATGGGGCAACCTTCTTCAGTTGCTCAGTTCTTCAAGGGCTTTGGCGGTATTATTAACAAAGACACGATTGAAAGAGCGATGACCATAACCGAAGCTGACATGCCAGCTATTCGCTCTATATGTGCATCTCCTTCCGAACTTGCTAAGTTTAACAATTTGCGCTGTAAGCTTCTTGCTAGTAAGGGTCTTACCGAATCGCAGTGTCAGCAGCAAATTAAAGAATTGACAGATAGAGCAAAGCAAGACTTAGAAAATATTGCTAAGATGGCTACAGAGGGATTGCTGCCCGAGTCAGCAGTTCCCAATATTCTTGGTGATGACCCGATTGATCCAGATTGTCCCACAGCTTCTGACCTTCTTTCTACAAAATCGCTTCTGCCTACAAAGCCAGAAAGTATGGCTAACACTATGAATACAGTGCAAAGAGCTATTTTGCAGACCATTGAGGATGAATATAACCGAGACTTGATGGACCGTAGAGGGTTCTTAAACATGGTGCTTAGTGATTCGCAGGGACGCGGCTACAAAGGTCATGGTCTTTTAAGGGACTTCCTTGGTGACCGCAAAGCAGCAGATCTTGGAATATTTGAGTATTATACAGACAACTATGCTGCTGGTCTCGGCGGCGAAGAACTCAAGCCAAATGATCAGTGGTATGATAAGGGGGTCAAGCCGGGATCTGGCGATGGCAGTGCAGCCTTTGCTGCTTTTGGATCTGTGGCATGGGACAGCCCCGATGGTTTTGCCGCAGGTGGTTACCCACTATATGTGGGCTCCCTGACACAATTGCACATGTTAAACTATGGCATAAACAAAACAGAAGCAGGCGATCTAAAGCCATCTATGAGATCGGGAACCCCCACTGGAGACCAGCTTGTTACCGGCTGGGCTAGTAACTCTGTTACCTTGCAGTTTACTGATTATGAAGAAGGCGATAAACTTTATGCGACAGACATAATTTTTAATCCTGCGGTAAGGGGTGCCACCGATGATAGAAGCAGGGTTGCAATTATTGAGAAGTTTGGCGGGGCAGCACCAGCCGAGGATGATCCAAATATAATTGAATATGAAGTTGCAAATGAATTGTCTGGAGAAGTAACATCTTTGATTGAAAGCCTAGAACTTGAAGATGAACTTGAAACAAAGACGTTGCCAGTTGCAGCTTTCACTAAGTATGTTAAGAATATTGTCCTAGAAGCATCAAATGGCACAGCCCCTGTATCAGATATGGATGGCTTTTTGGAAGCTTTTATAAATACGATGCCTGACCTTGTTGCACGCAATATAGCATTTCATGTTGCTACAGCCGCTGCTGGAGCGGATAGCGGCGGGCACCCTGACGCCACTCGCATGTCTGCTGAAGCGCAATCATTTAAATTTGGGTTTAACTCGGGTGATGTTCCAAGGCTTGTTGTTATGGCAGGACCCGACAAAGATCCAGATTTTGCAGCGGCAAATCCAGACCTCACAGATGAAGACATATACGAGCGTTTTGGCGGAAATGAAAAGAACCCTCCTTACTACATCAAAGAGCCAAAGAGAGACGGGTGGCTAGGTTTGATGGACAAACTAATTCCAGAGTGGGATGCATGTGATCCAGTTGATGGCTCTGACCCAGTAGAGCCAATTGTAAATTTTGACGACTTGGCAGATAACCAAAATAATTTATCTAATGTTTATCTGGATGATGAAAGGCTAACTGCTAGACCTTCCTCACAGTGCGCGTGGGCGAAACCATATTCGGAAATATTTAGCAAAACAACCGCAGCAGGGGTGGATACGGCTATTTACGCAACGATTAGAATTTATGTTGTTGAAACTTTACTTAAGGGCTTGCCTGTTTTGAGCAAGTTCGGACCAGAAACATATGATCTGATATTGGCAAACTACATCGCTCAAAAAATGGAAAGAGACCTTAAGACACAGGGTGTGTGGGGCTTACCAAGTAAGAAATATTATTATAAGTTTATGGAACAAGTTGTACAAATGTTTGGGCGACAAATGGATGCTGGCTTGATTGAGCCAACGTCAATCGAAAGGGAAGCGATCAATAATCTGAACAAAAGGCAGATAGATTGGTCGAGAGAGCAGCCCAATGGAATTAATAAAGCGGCTTACATGAAGTCTCTTTATGAAGAGGTTGAGGGGGCACTGAACGAAGAATTAAAACCCGATAAGCCTCCGGGTATCAGAGCCTTGCTAAGCAGGCTTATTCTACAGGAGATGTCAAGAGTTAGCGAGATATTCGCAGATGCTCTAGACTCAGGCAGTGGCGATATGATTAGAAATATTCACACTGATCTATTTCTAAAGGATTCAGCTTTCTGCCAAGGAGGTCTTGCGTCTAACTATGGTTACCCCGTTTGGACTGGCGAGGATCGTGGAATTTTCAGTGCTGTTTTCAATCCTGATGGACAAAAGTCATACTCGGTCAGATCTTGGAAACCGGGAAAACCGGATACAGACACAAGTAGAAAATCAGGCTATGTGCCCTTCAGACTAGAGACATATGTCAGGGCTGTAGAGAAAGATGGTGGCACAGGATATGAGTCGTTTGACGACAGACCTGATGTTGACAGGGCAGTAATGACTATTGGTCAGTTTTTAGAGTTAGGGGCGACCTATGGAGTATCCGATGTGCCGTTATCGGAACTTTTTTCCAATGTTAGAATTGGTATGAGGCTCTGCTTGCAGACGCCACGCACAACAGAAATCTCTTCCGTCGAGCAAATAACAAATTACCCATATACGCTGGGTGACAGTTTCAGCGCGATAGAAGAGATACCTGATAAAGTAATTCGGCAAGAGAAAGCTTTTAAGGTTGAATCTATAGACGGAATTCAATATCTTATACCGCTGGCAGCATCAGAAATAGAGTACGAGCTTGGTGCCACTTTTGATGAAGAGTTTGCTAGCGGGGGAATAAAAGACTTTTTAATTGCAAATGCGGAGTGTTTAGCCAAAAACATATCAGAAACACCTGAATATAAAATGCTTTTTGAGACGTGTATTCCTCTCAAGAAAATTGTTTCGCTGTTGAGCATATATTCAGTTACTAATTTCCTTCCGTCTCTTGGCTGGGCTCAGGATGGTTGGAATGTACAAGGTGGTAAGTGGATGGGCTTCTTTAGCGGGTTCAGGACATGGAATAGAAAAACTTTTGAGGACTCCAAGAATCAAGCAAGAAGAGTGTTCTTGAGTTACTATCATGGACAAGATCCCGAATATGTGCCTGAAGAAATAGAGAGCGCAGGTAAGAATGCCAATAGAAAGAAAATAGATGTTGAACTAGATATAGCATGGTGGAGAATCGGAGGTCGAGTAAGAAAGCCGACAGATAAGAACGGGGTTTTATGCCCGTAGGGAGGAAGTAAAATGGCTGTAGGATTAGCGCCAGCACTACCATTGACTGCTGACGAGGAAGACGGGCACTTTACACTTTTAAAGTCAGTTCTACAAACAACAGAGCAAAACTTAAAAATGTTAATTCTGACTTGTCCCGGCGAAAGAATAATGGATATTAATTTTGGTGTGGGCATAAGAAATTATTTGTTTGAGCAATATACCCCTCAAACTCTTGGGGCAATTAGGTCAAGAATATTGCAGCAGGTAAACAGATATATGCCGCAAGTGACAATTGAAGACATTATTTTTGATAATGGCGAGTCAATCAATGAAGGGTCGCCAATTAGTGATAATATGTTGTCTATTCGTATAGAATATGGCATACCATCTTTGGTCACAGGGGCAATACTTACGCTGCCTATTTCTTCTGGTGGAACTAGTTATTCCTAGAGGTAATCAGGCATGGCAAAAAGAATAACACCCATAAACTATTCTGCACGCGACTTCGATTCAATCAAAAATGAATTAGTTCAGTATGCGAGGCGGTATTATCCCGAGACTTTTAGAGATTTTAATGATGCATCTTTCGGTGCGCTTATGCTTGATATGGTCTCATATATTGGTGACAACCTCTCTTTTTACCTAGATTATCAGGCTAACGAGTCTTTCTTTGATACAGCAACAGAAAGATCAAATATTATTCGCCACGCAAAGCAGATGGGCTTTAGATATGTCGGCTCACCCTCTGCTACAGGTCATACTGAGATATTTTGCTTGGTGCCAGCTAACTCTAGCGGTCTTGGTCCAGACATGAATTATATGCCCATGCTAAAGCGGGGCTCGGAACTGGCTTCTGTTGGCGGGGCAGCATATATTTTGATGTCTGACATTAACTTTGCCAACCCAGCAAACGAGGTAGTAGCCGCAAGAATGAACGAGACTACAGGTGTTCCATCGGAATATGCTGTAAAAGCTACAGGTAAGATAGTCTCTGGCAAGATTGTTGTTGAAAGAAAAGCTTGTGGTCCTTTTGAGAGATTTAAGAGATTGAGATTGTCAAACTCAAGAATATCAGAGATTATTTCTGTTTTTGACGATCAGGGCAGAGAATACCATCAGGTAGACTTTTTGTCTCAAAACGTTTTGTATAAAGAAGTAGCTAATACTGGCGACTCATCAAACCAAGTCACATCGATCCTTAAGCCATTTGTTGTCCCTCGCCGTTTTGTTTTGGAACAAGATGGCAGTGTGTCGTTCTTACAATTTGGCTATGGCTCGGACAATGAAATTAGCGATAGCTCTATTGTTGAGCCTTCTAATTTAGTTCTTGATCGTAGTGGCAGATCTTACTTTAACGATACTTCTTTTGACCCTTCAAAGCTTCTGGACACTGATAAGTTCGGTGTCGCTCCGTCCGATACAAATTTAATTATCACTTATAGGGTCAACACATCAACCACCTCCAACGCCGCCGCTGGGGCTGTTACAAGAGTTACAAGACCGATTGTTGAGTTTCCCGACCCTTCCAAGGTAAGCACGGCGTTAGCTCGTCGTGTGGCAGGATCTTTCGAGTCATATAACTATTCTCCGATTGTGGGCAACATTGCCCAGCCGAGCAGTGAAGAAATACGTCGTCAGGCGGGCGATTTTTTTGCTACACAAAATAGGGCGGTTACATCAAATGATTACTCATCTCTCGTCTATGGTATGCCATCACAATTCGGTGCTATAAAAAGATGTAAGGTTGTAAAAGACACAGACTCGTTTAAGAGGAACCTTAATTTGTACGTCTTATCCGAAAATTCTAACGGAACCTTAACTCAGGCTACGGACTTGTTAAAAGAAAATTTAAAAACTTGGTTATCAAAAGTTAAAATGGTCAACGACACAATAGACATTATAGATGGAAGGGTGGTCAACTTTGGTATTACTTTTGGACTGATATCAGATCCAGAATATAATAAGTTTGATGTTTTGAGAACAGCTACCAGAAGAGTATTTGCACTTTTCAGAGAGCCAAGATATTTTGGCGAGCCCTTGTATATAACAGATGTTTATAGTGCTTTAAACAAGTTGGATGGTGTTGTTGATGTTTACGATGTAAAGATCACTAGAAAAGTGGGCGGAAGTTACTCGGATACAACTTACAATTTTGATGAAAATATGTCATCTGATGGGCGATATTTATCGGTGCCAGATAATGTATGCTTGGAAATGAAGTTTCCAGAAAGTGATATTAAGGGGGCGGTCAGGTAATGGCTATAAAAAGATATTTTGCTGATGCTGATAATACTATAACCAATGCCTTTAAGTCAGATCTGACCACTAGAGGCACAGGCGCTAATATGGGCGCGGCAGATGTTTTAGAAATTTTTTCTATTTACGGACAAGCCAGCGGTACTACAGAACAGCTATCTTCAGAATTATCAAGAGCACTTATAAAGTTTCCAGTAAGTGACATACAGACCGATAGAAGTTCCAGCGTTATTCCAAGGAGTGGAAGTGTTAGCTTCTATCTCAAGCTTTTTAACGCTAAACATACTTCTACTGTACCAAGAGATATGGTTATCATGGCGCATGCTCTAACGAGAAGCTGGCAAGAGGGCACGGGCTTAGACATGGAAGAGTATACAGATCTTACGCACGGGGGGGCTGGGTCTACATGGACTTTTGGAGGTCTTACTGGGTCATGGCAAAACAAGGGAGGTGACTTTGTAGAGATTGGAGACGGTGGCACTCTTAACAAAAATATGTTTAAGACCACTTTTAATGATGGCATTGAAGACATGGAGGTTGATGTTACGCCTCTAGTAGAAATGTGGGCAAATGATGTTGGGAATGTTCTTGGGACATTAGAAAATTATGGATTTATTCTAAAGCTGACAGGAACACAGGAAGCGTTTAACGAGAGTACCACAACCACGGCGACTCCAAACCCAAGTGGCGCAGTAGAGTCGTTTTTTACTAAAAAGTTTTTTAGTCGAAGCTCCGAGTTTTTCTTTAAAAGACCTGTCATAGAGGCGCGATGGGACTCCGCAGACAAAGACGATAGAGGCAACTTTTTCTATAGTAGCTCTTTAGCGCCTGCTGAAGACAATCTTAATACTCTGTTCCTTTACAATTATGTCAGAGGGCAGCTTAGAAATATACCGGAAATTGGAACTACAGGCTCTATTATGGTAAGCTTGTTTTCTGGAAACGTGGATGATACAGCACCCTCCGGGTCTGCTTTGCAGCTAAGTATAGGTGGTGGTGTGACAATAGCTGCCTCAACACACGCGACTGGAGGCTTTTATGAGACGGGAATATACACATGCTCTGTAGCCTTGACAGCCGCTGCTACTCCAGTTGAAACCCTGTATGACGTGTGGTCAACAGGCAGCATTGTTGATGGGAACCACTTAAGAACACAATTTTTTACTGGATCAATTGACGCAACAAAATACTTTGCCTCTGACAACAACCCTAACAAAACACACGTTATAGCTTTGGACAACCTCAAGTCTATTTATTCAACCAAAGAGACGGCTCGTTTTAGGTTATATGTGCGAGAGAAAGATTGGAACCCAACTATTTACACTAGAGCCACAACACAGATAGAGAACAAAATAATCGAAAGCGCATCCTATAAGATCTTCAGAATTTCTGATGAGCTAGAAGTCATACCTTATGGTACTGGAAGTGATAATCATACACAATTATCATTTGATGTTAGTGGAAATTATTTTGATTTAGATATGAGCTTGCTAGAAGCAGGGCACGGCTATGGCTTAAAGTTTGTTTTTTATAACGGAGCGATTGGAAGCTATGTTGAGCAAAGTGATACCTTTAAGTTCCGAGTCGAAGACTGATATAGGGATTAAAGATGGCTACTAGAGATCTATTTGATAAAAAAAAGCCCTATAAGATCTTAAGAAGTTCCGACATGCAGGAGCTTTCAGAAAAGGTTGAGTCTGGCGAAAATGTAGAAGCAGCGCTTGAGCGCAAAAAAAGGTTTATTCCAAGGCTTGATTATTCTGACCCATCAAACTTTGTTAGGTTTGGATCGGCAGAAAAATATTATGAGGATGCTTTTGATAGAATTACAAACTTCTATCCTTATGATGGGTCTGAAAAAGAAGTAAACCAATACTTTAATAGCTCTTCTTTTTTTGATCTATACATATTTGAAAACGAGTACCCCAGAACAACAGGTTATGCTATCTTACACGATAATTCGTATACCCCGTCAGCGGGTGTTTCGGGTTGGAAGATTGTCCCATCTGCTGAAAAAGAGTACATTAGAGTTTTGGGCGGTCCCCACACAGCGTCTAGTGGTATGCCATCTGGAACATTAGGTTTATCCTTTACGGGCTCTAACAAGTATGATACTGACATTTATGACACCGCAAGGATGTTTCAAGGCACAAAAAAAGGCACACAACAGTCAAACTTAAGGTTTGATTTGCAAGATGGCGTTTGTGTAGAATTCTGGCTTAAAAAAACAGCATGGCAAACATCAAATAAAGATACAATTAACAAAACAGCAGTCTTTGATTTGTGGAACGGCTACGGCACATCTAGTGCTGAGAGCGGTGAATACGGAAGATT
>MDTG01372837.1_pt1 | contig 15873 bp, 13 predicted proteins | sample 811421 | NCBI WGS metagenome assembly MDTG01 (sample SAMN05326645, study PRJNA326480) | marine metagenome | isolation source: seawater | place: Pacific Ocean: South East | collected 2011 | reverse complement strand
TCATTCCAAAAGTTTTGCCAAAAGAACCTGCGGGTATTGTCATACTATATGTACGATCTAACATTATTAATATATTTGCTGCAACATTATCAGGACTACCTGGAGGTAACCCCTTAGAATTTAATGAATTCGTAGAAAGTATAAAAAATATTAAAAATAAAGTAAAAATTTTTTTCATTATTATAATTTGTAAATTATAATATCAGAATAAATGTTTGTCACTTTTTTTTTAAAAAATCTACTTACCATCTAAAACAACAATTGTTAAATCATCTTTTTGCATATGACCTTCATTTAAAATTTCATTAACTATTATACCTAATCTATCATTGGTAGATTTTGATTGATGTTTCTTAATATAATTTTGAAACCCTTCAGATCCTAACATTTCTCCTTTTGGATTTTTAATTTCAGTGATTCCATCTGTAAAAATATACATTGAGCTTTCGGAAAATGAAATTTTGTGTTCTGTGTATTTAGTTTTTGGCATTATTCCTAAGGGCGGACCTGCTTCCGTAAAACTTGAAAAAGAACCATCTTTTGAATAAATCAAAGGAGGCTCGTGACCCGCATTTGAAAGTAATAACTCTTTATTATTACTATCATAAATCCCAACCAGCATTGTAACAAACATTCCCCTTGAAATAGTTTCACAAATTTCATTATTTAATTGCATTAAAAGGTTGGCTGATGAAAAATCTGTTTTACTTAAGCATCGGTACAAACTAGATGCCTTTGACATAAGTAAAGATGATTTAATACCTTTGCCAGAAACATCAGCTACACCAAATCCGTATATACCGTTCCCTAAATCTGAAAAATTATAGAAATCACCAGATACCACTTTAGCTGGAATATTTATTCCTGCTATTGGGAAATTCTCTTTTTTATTTTTTGATAAAAGAGATTTTTGAATTTCGCCAACGATTTCGACTTCTTTTTGAATTTTGTTTTTTTCGATCATTTCTTGTGCCATTTTTGCATTTCTTATTGCTAGAGCTGCAGGTGCAGACAAAGTTTCAAGTAATTTTCTGTCGTCCTCAATAAATAATTTGTCGTTTGTTTTTTTGTTAAGACAATGAATTACTCCAATACATTCATTTGCGGCAATTAATGGTGAGCACAAAACTGAGTAGGTTGTAAAATTTGTTTTATTATCTAAATCAAAGTAAAATTCTGCAATTTCTCTTACGTCCTTTTTAACATTTCCAACTCTTATGCATTTTTTTTGTTCGACAGCTTTACCCATTACTCCATCTTTTAATTCTAATTCATATTCATCTAAATAATCCTGATGAAGCGATGCGATGCATTGAAATTTTTTTATTTTTTCATTTATTAAAAATATATTTGCAGCTTGGGCATTAATCCTTGTAACAATTACTTGAAGTGCTGTTTTTAGAGTGTCATTTAAATCAAGGGAAAGTGCAAATTCCTGATTTAATTTAGTAATTATCTCTAAATCTATGTTTATTTTAGAGGTTTCTTCTTTTTTATTTTGATTATTTTTAGGTTTGAATAAAAACATTTAATTCTAGTATTTTAAGCCTATTTTGATAAAAATTAAACTATGGAGATTATAATTAATACGCCTAATTTGTACATTCATCTTCAAGATGCAGTATTAATGGTACAGTTCTTAATTGACGGGTTTATTCATATCACTTCAAATATTAAAATTTAATTAAAAAAGTGGAACTAGCTTTTGTTATTATTATGGGCGGGCTCTGGGGAAGTTTTGCAAATGTTTGTATCTATCGTTTACCTCAGGAAAAAAGCGTAGTTTCAGGAAGATCTTATTGTCCAAAGTGTAATAAAAAAATTGTTTGGTATGATAATATTCCTATTATTTCTTTTTTTTTGTTAAAAGCAAAGTGTAGGCGGTGTAACGCATCTATTTCTTTCCAATACTTAATTGTAGAATGTATTAATATAATTTTCTTCGTACTAATTTATTATATTTTTGGTATTTCGATAACAACTTTACTTCTTATGATTTTAAGTTTATCTTTTTTAATAATTTTTTTTATTGATTTGAAGCATTTTATCATTCCAAATGAACTTACATTTACGATGATGTTCGTTGGATTCTTTAAGTCTTTTGACCCAAATTTACATTTTTTATTTCCAAACTATTTAGATTCATTAATAGGCGGATTATTTGGTTACGGTGTAATTTGGTCAATCATATTTTTTTACAAACAAATTAGAAAAAAAGAGGGAATGGGATTAGGCGATGCAAAACTACTTGCCGTAATTGGTTTCTGGTTTGGATGGATTTCGATACCTTTTGTTCTATTTTTTTCATCAGTATTTGCATTAATTTGGATAACCCCAGACTTAATAAAAAAATCAAAGAAACTTAATACACAAATTCCATTTGGACCATACTTAATTTTAGCATCAATTTTATTTTTTACGTATAAAGACAAATTATTAAATATTATTTTAATTTAAAACTTTAAATCTTTGACTAATAATTTGATCTCCAAGAGTTTCTATATGTAGTCACATCTCCAACACCACCGTCTATTGCCACTAAATCTTTGATGTCCTGATTAGTTTGACCAGCTATATTTGCAAATAATTTATTTGCAAAGACAACAATTTTTGACAAAACACCTGTACCTACAATTTTACATTTCTCATTTTCATCAGCCTCTTTATCATTAGGTCCTAATTGAGATGAGTTATTTGTTCCACATTCGTCGTCTATTGCACATATAACTGCATTACCTAAGCCACAAGGATTGTCTGCAACTGGTTTATAAATTGGAAAATAAACTAGTCCACTGCCAACCGTAGGCTCAGCAGTTACTTTTCTTGAATCTTTTAGATTAATATACCATCCCTTGAAAGTAGGATATTTTGGACAATTTGCGCCTGACACATCATCTGTAGTATCTTTGCATTGAATTAAATCGTTATTTGTCTTTGGTGCAGGTAGGCTAACAAAAAACGGATAGTTTTTATCATTTATACCTAATAATAAATTATCGCCTTTTTTTTCAGCCATTCGCTCATAATTTCCTGTACCGGCGAACATCCAAAATGCACCCGTAGTTGTGCCTATAGTAGCGTCCATTGAATGAAACATGTATCTTTGATTTATATTATTTGATCCTGCACTGAACAAGAGAGTGCTATCAAAAATATCTATTTCTGATCCACCCTCAAATCCTTGTTCGTGGGTCATGTTTGTTAAATTAATTTTCGTAATTTTGCCCTCAAAATCATTTATATATACTAAAGCTCCTCGATAAGGGATGCCCAATGAAAGATCTGCTGTAATAAGAACTGGCGATGCTGGAATTTGGTTTCTTATATAATTGTTTGTTGAACCATCTGTACCCAAATCTTTAATATCTATATTTTTATATATTTCTCCGTTTTTCTCTAAATTTACGATCGTAACATTTGATCCGACCCCTGCCGCAACACCTGCGTATCCTCCGCCCATTACAGCAACATAAATGTCATCCTCTTCATTTAAATCCCCTGCACCGGTATTTGGAATTCTGAATATTCTAGGAGAAGACCATGTGTCTCCAAGTCTGCTATAATCATACTCTGGTCTACTTTTTACACCAGTTGCATTTGATGTTGAAGATATTTTGATTGAAATATCGCTACTACCTTTTAAAGGATCAGATTCTTCATATCCATAATATGTCATATTTTCTTTAAAAGTAATCACTGCCTCACCTGAATCATTCTTCGAGAATGACCATTTTTCATTTGATAATGTTTCTTGGTCTAAAAGCACTGTTAAGTCTGACTTCGATAAATCTTTTACTGGTAACGTCCATACTAAACCTTCATAACATTGTGTTTCGCCGCTATTGTTACAAGTTTTAGCTTTTGATGTATCCTGAGCATTATCTGTTGCTCGAATTGACTCTAAAAAGGATGCTAAGGGATAATAGGTTGCTATGTAGTCGTGACTCTCAAAGTTTCCGTCATGGTCAACAAAATGAACTTTCTTTAAAACATAGTCATTAAAGACCGAGTATAGGTGGTCCGGTTTATTAGGATTTGTAATGTCTAATACAGAAAAACCTGCTCCTCCTCTGCCATATGGTACCATTAATATTGTGTACCATCCTTTCCCAGTTGTGCCTGGTTTTTTAAAATACATATCGTGAGCAGTTACTGACCCATCTACCCCGTAAATTGCGTTTGTACCGCCGTTTAATGGCTTTGGTCTATTAAAGTTTACATTTACTATTTTAGGTAACATCGATCCTATAAATGGCGGAATAAATGCCCATTTCTCTCTTCCAGTATCCGCATCAATTGCATGTAGCATACCGTCATTTGCACCAACATAAATTATTTCTTCTCTATTTTTTAAATTTGCAGCCCAAGCAACGTATCCTTTTTTGACTCTCCAGTAAGCTTCTTGATTTTTTGAAGTGAAAGAAGTTTCTGCAGCAGGTGCACCAACAACAATCATTTCGGAATGATATATGTCTCCCAATATTTTTTTTCTCGGCAATGTTAATTTACATTCACCTCCATAATTAAAATAATCTTCTCCACGAACAAAATTTATTAAACCTTTTATGTCGTCGTCATTTCCATCCTCAATACTTGCAACTTTATCTGCGCATTCGAGCGTATTATTTGGATGTTGTTTACTATCAAGTGTTCTATTATGATATGCACCAACCTCGTTACCAAGTCTTTCAAACATGCCATTTATCTCTATATAATTTGTATCAACAAAATTATTATAACCTGGGGAGTAATCAATCGTATCTAATACAGTCCAAACTTTTCTTGCACTGACAGATGGCATTTTATCTGCTGCATCCCAGGTTGGTGGCAAAGGATCTCCATTTGCATTTCTTTTAGGCAAGTTGGTAAGGGGATCAATTTCTCTTTTTGTTAAACTCCCGTTCCATTCAGCATGCTGATTATAATCAAATGACGCTTGATACAAATGTCCTCCTTCATTAATCTTCGCGTTAATTGCTGGGGCAGTAAAAGATAAATTAGGAGCATTAATTGAGGAAATAAGTGCTTTTAATTGTGAAGTTAATGATGCAGCTGTATCTGCAATGATCACGTCATCTGTTCCACCCGCTTTAGATATTTCTCTAAATCTTGCAATTCCACTAGCAGTAATTCCACCTCCGTAAGCGATTGTGAATGTTTTTACTCTTTTATTGCCAGATCTTCCATTAAGTGATCCTACAATACTTTTGGCTCCGTTAACATTACCCATAATACCGTCTCCAATAACAATAATATAACTCTTTTGACATTTAGTCTTTTCGCTATCACCGGAAAGAATAGGAGAATGGTTGCCATTAGCTCCATTCCTGTAATATTGAGAAGCCATTCTTGCCCATATTAAAGCATCTGTTCCTCCTCTAGGACTTACACCCTTAACAACTCTGTAAATTTTATCTGCACCCTCCTCATTAACCTTTACTCTAAGACAGTTATTTTTCGTACAAGGTCTTGCTCTATCTCTTTTATTGTTCCATCCAGTAAACCATTGTGATCCCCCTCTCCATTCTGAAGACCAATAACCAAAACCAAAATTAACTGTAGATTTTAAAGCGGGGTCCGAAACGATAGCCTGAATTGCTTCATGGGCTCCTGTCATTCTTGTGGCGAGGCTACCACCTAACTCTTTTATCCAACCAAGATCTAAATCAAAAAATTGAACTGCACTTTTATTTAAATCAGAGAGAATTACCCTGTTATTAGTGGTGTCTACATGTATTCCGCCTGGATAATATATAAATAGGTTAGATGCAGTTGAAGGTTTGTTTCTTCTAACACCTTTGCTAACTGTACTGCTGACACCGTCTCTACTAGAATTTAAAGTAAATTTATAAATTTTAGCATTAAAATAGTCAGATCCATAAATTACAGCGTCATCACTTGGGTGAGTATCTATTCCATACGATGTTCTCCAGTTAGCTACTCTAAAAAAGCTTGCTCTGTTTGTAGATGGACAATCACCTGAAAAACTGTGCCTATGTATCATGCCGTTTCTTGCACTGTTAGTATGAAAATACAAATTATTACCAGAGCTATCTATTGCAATTCCAAAAGATAAAGCTATTGACCCGACATTTGCGCTACAGCTAATATCTGAATTTGTTGACAAGTTACGAGCATACAAACCTCCAGCTGTACCTACGTACATTTTATTATTTTTTATAGCAATTTTTCTTGGAAAAGATAAACTTTTTTTAAAGTCGCAAGTACCATTATCAATATTAAATTTATAAAGTGCTTGACCGTAATAATCAGTCACATAGAGGTTGCCATTATGAAATTTAATATCAATTAAATAATTTACTTTACATACGTTTGCACCTGTCGTTACTCCAGAAAATTTACCTCCTGTTCCATAATTTAGATCAACAAGAAGCGTATCATACAGAAATTTTTTAATTCCTTGAGCTCCAAGTTGAGCCACATATACATCTCCATTGGTATCAGTCGTTGAAGCCCATGGATAATGTACACCTGCGCCACTTATCAATCTACGACTCATGCTTCCAGACCTATCCAAAAGTATCAAAACATTTGCTGGTATGTCACCAATACCACTTCCTGGAGGAAGTGCTTTAGCTGATGCATTTTTTGTGAAGATTGAATTACTTATAAGTAAAACCGACGAAATTATAAATAATGTTAAAAAAAATGTAATAAAGTTAAATTTAGTTTTCATATTTAATTATCTAGTTCCTCATCAATTGCGTCCACTTCTTCTAGATCGTTATAAAACGAACCGAGCTTCAAATCATATTCTTCATTAGATATATATATTTCTTCTTTGATATGTCCATCAGTAGATAGTAATCTTTGATAAATTATTATTTTTCCATTTTTTTCCCAAGCGTAAAAATTATTATAAATTGCAGGGTTCTGTCCAGTGTCAAAGTCACCAAAATTTTTTTTTGCATAATTCATAAGCAAAAATTTATTACTAATATTATTACTTCCATCATTTAGAACTAACATCCTAATAGCTGCAAGATTTTCCCCCAAAAAAATATATTCAATTGCTATGTCTTGATCTAGTTTATCATTAGGACAGAGTTTTGGTGAAGGAATAGGTAGCATAGAAAGTTTATCAAACATTGGTAATGGTTCTGCAAATTTATTTACAATTTTAGATTTGTTTTCACCAATATCAATTATGAAGTCACACGCTGCTTGAGCTACATTTAAATTTACTAAAAAAACAAAAAAAATTAAAAGTTTTTTCATTCGATTAATTATAACAATAATTTTAAATTTTTTGTAACCTGATTTTTAATGATTTATCTGGGTAAAACTACCACACTCTCCAAAGGCACAACCATAGGATCAAGTCCTTGACCATTTCTTATTCCACAAGCATAAACTCTAAAAGCCATACCATCATTTCCAGTATCTGTAGCTCCTTTTTTTATACTTGAACCAGACCCTCTAAATGGAGCAGCACCGATTCTTGTCACAAAGTACTCATAATAGTAGAAACTTAATCTTTTTGCCTCTTCTTTTTCAATTTCCTTTATACCACTGGTAGCATTTTCAAAAGCTTTAGATAGTAAACTTCCAAAATTATAACTTTTTGCTATCAAATTGCCATCACTATCTTTTGCTACGTAAAAATCAATTTTATTAGTATCTGCGATATCTCTAAAGCTTTTAAAACAAATAGTTCCATTATCTACATAAGAATAGTCCGAGGTTTCTCTTCCATATGTAAGAGTAAATTTTTTTGTAATATCGTAATTTACTTTAATAAGATCCCCTGTAAAAGTATTAGTATCGTTTTGAGGCAAGTTCCTTTTGGTCCTATCTCTAACATCAATGTCCGTTAACGGACCCATATACTGATTTAAAATTGCTCTCTCACCTTCCAGAAGACCAGTTTCGGCGACATAAAATGTTTGTTGATAATTATCACTTTCGTTATTAGAAGCATGATCTCCAGCAGAAATAATAATTAATGCACCACCCATCAATGACATTACAATCATTAAAACTAATGATAAAACTAATGCAAATCCTTTTTCATTTTTATTTCTCATTATAATCCCAAATTCCTTGCGTGAGCTGATATCAATATTGTTTCTCTCAAATATCTATCTTCAAGACCTTTACCAGGATTTCGCCCCTCATCATTTAACGCTTTTTTCTCTCTAACTTTTTTTGCTCTGTAAAAAGTATTTTTTGACCTAACTGATAGTAATACTTCCACTATTTTAATTGCATTTACCTTATCTTGATTATCTGTGTCTGAAGGAGGTGGATCAATTAATTTACCCTCATTATCAACAGGATCAAAAATTAAATCCTGGACATATTGTACAATTGTCTCTTCATCGTATGTTTTAGAACTAGTAGTAACTGAAAATTTACCGGGGTTTCCTGGTATCCATACTTCTTTTTTTTTTTTTATAAATTTAAGATTTTGTGTTTGATAATAAGTAGAATTATTTTTTTCAGGATCATTTCTTGTATCTTCAGCACAAAAATAAGTTACTCGGTATCTTTTAAATGTAAAATTTGGAGGAGTTTGATCGTCAGCCTCAAGATCACCATATACAATCTCTAATTTATCACATGGGTTAGTATTAGATTGCTTTGTAATTTTAATTGGAATATGTTGAACTGGGTCGTAAGGAATGTTGTCACCAAAATATTTATAACCAGCCATACGCACGTCTTTCATAATCATTCCAAGAGTTTCTCTACCTGCTTGACTCATTTTAGCGGTGTCAGTAACTTTTGAGTATGTATTATTAACAACATTATATGAAGTAAACATTGCTGCCATCATTACGACAGAGATTACAACACCTATAAGAATCTCTACTAAAGTTACTCCTGATATATTTTTATTTTTTTTCATTAATGAATTTGAAAATAAAGAAATTTTGATTTTTTTCTAGGATTACCTGATGAGTCAGTTCCAGTAGACTTGATAGTAACTCTCATCCTACCAAAGTAAATTCTTTCAAGAATGTCAATGTTGTTATAAGTGCATCCTTTGCAAATTTCGTAAACCTTCAGAGTTTTTTCTCCAGCATTTGCCGAGTCGCATTTTAATCTTCGGGTAGAAAATCTATTGTCCCATTTGTTTACTTTTTCATCTAAAACATGGCTTGCGGTCGAGGAGCTACTACCTGGAGAACAACTTACCTGTTGCCAAAAACTATCACCCGCTCCTTCGTCTGACATATGTTTATAAAGTTTTTTTCCTGAAATATTTGAATATTTATCAGCCAATATGTCCTCAGCTACCATACTAGTCATATAGCTAGTTTTTGTTCTCTCGTTTGAAACGTCAATAGCCTGCACCGAGTAGCTAACCATTTGAAATATCGCAATAAAACCAATTGCTACAATCGCGGTTGATACTAAGGCCTCAATAAGAGTTATACCTTTTTCAGTATTATTACTGCAATGTCCATGTACCTTTTTCACCATCTTTTTTATTCCATTTTTTTTTTGTTATACTGCCGAATCTGTTCCACTCAATTTTGTAAGCAGGTTTTTCAAGTAAATTTTCGTCAGTCGTACAAAATTTGCCTGTAATGTTTTTATTACATAATATAATAAAATTTCCATTTAATTTACTATCGGACTTATAAATACTCGAGTCTTTTGAGAAACATACGGAACCAGATCCAACAAAGTTAACTTTTATCTCTTTATTAATAAAGTGTACTTTATCTTTATCCCAGACTCTTGCTGATTTAGTACAATCATTTGAATTTAATATGTCGGCCCGTTGTCTCACAAATGTTGATTGAGACATACCTTTTGTTTCAAAAGATGTTTCGCCTCCTTCATCGGAGGTAGTTGCAATAAATTGAACGAATGGGAATGAACCTCTTTTTGATTGCGAAACTATTCCATTAAGCATAGATACTACACTTACTGCTGTTTGATTTAATTCTCTGTCAGCTTTCCATGAATTAAACCTGGGATAACTCACAGCAGATATTACTACAACTATGACAACAACTACTAAGAGTTCTAGAATTGTAAAACCTTTAATGTCCTGATTTTGCTGCACCGGGATCTATTTTACCCGATTTGACTAATTCTTCCAGCGATTTATCCATTGTAATCATTCCATCTCTGACTGCTGTTTGCATGATACTCGGAATTTGATGAATTTTAGCCTCTCTAATCAAATTTTGTATTGGTGCTGTGCACTTCATTATTTCAAAAGCTCCAACTCTACCTTGTTCATCTTTAGTTTTTAAAAGCCTTTGTGTAACCACCATTTTTAATGACGTTGAAATTTGAGCTCTGATTTGTTCTTGTTGTTCTGGAGGAAAAACATCTATTATTCTGTTTATAGTGCTTGGCGCTCCGCTCGTATGCAATGTTCCAAAAACCAAGTGACCGGTTTCCGCTGCTGTCAACGCTAGACTTATCGTTTCTAAATCTCGCATCTCCCCAACTAAAATTACATCTGGATCTTCTCTTAAAGCTGCTTTCAAAGCGGCTGCAAACGATTCAGTTTGTTTTCCGACTTCTCTATGAGAAACTATACTTTGATCATCTGTATGAATGAATTCAACTGGGTCTTCTACAGTAATTATATTTGCATTTCGAGTTTTGTTAATCTCATTAACAATTGCTGCAAGTGTAGTGGATTTTCCTGACCCGGTTGGACCAGTAACTAGAACCAAACCTTTATGGAAGTCTACAATATCATAAAGTGCTTGAGGTAAATTAAATTGATCCATACTTGGTATCTTGCTTTCAACTCTTCTACAAACACATGCTGGACCATTAATAGTTTTATAAAAATTTGCTCTAAACCTCAAACCACTTAATGTAACGGAAGTATCTAGCTCGTGAGTTTTTTCAAATCTACCTAACTCTATTTCATTGCAATTCATTGAAAGTAAATCTTTAATGTCTTGCTCTTTAACAACAACTTCTTTGACTTTTATGATTTCACCTGTTTGTCGATATGCCAATGGAGAACCAGAACGTATATGAAAATCTGAAATTTTTTTATTATTTTTGGCGAGCTCTTCAAGTTTGTCAAACATTGTAAATTAATAACTAATATACAAGCAATATATAGAGGTTAAAGCTTAAAATAACCTAATTTAAGCAGTTAATTGATATTCTACTATTGGTTGATTATTAAAATAGATATATTATTAAAGAGTAAATGAAAATACCTTTTCAAAATTTGTTTAAAAAAAAGGATGCAGGTAATGCACCCGTTCCTCAACCAGACCAATCAGAGACTAATATAAGTAAAAGTAATTTTTTAAGTAAATTAAAATTAAAATTTGGATCAGGTTTAAAAAGCCGCCTTGGAAAGAATGCAGTTCAAGGTGAGGAAATTGTTGGAGTAGAATTATGTCCTGGTGAAATTAGACTTTCACAAGTTTCAAATAACAAATCAAATCAATGGGTATTGGATAAATTTTATGTTCATAAAATTGAAGGGCTACCAGAGGGATCAACAGCTTTAGATAATCCTGATAAATACGGTGATGAATTAAAAGTTGCTTTGCAAAGATCTAAAATTACAACAACTAATGCTGCAATTGCTATCCCCGTTACTAGCGCAATAATTAGAGTTGTTACAGCACCTTTAATGAGCGATGAAGAATTAAAAAAGGCAATTGATACAGATTCTTTATGGGAAAATTTAGTACAATTAACAGACAACCTTGCGGATTATTCAATATTCCACCAAGTTATTAATAAAGACAACACAGGTAATACAATGGACATATTGTTTGTGGCTTCAAAACTCTCAGACATCAATAGCTATACAGACATAATTAAAAAAGGTGGTCTGAATGCTGTCATTATTGATGTTAAGTGTTTTGCGTTAAAATCTGCAGTCGATCAAGTAAATCAAATCGCAGGTTCAATCGAAGAAACTAATTTAACAGCTGTTTTAGAATTTGGTTTAGATGAGAATTACGTAATGATACTTTATGAAAACAATCCTATCATAACTGATATATTTATTAGATCTCAGGATAGAAAAACTTTAACCGAGTCTAATAATCAAGAGGAGATGGATGCGCTTGTAAGAAGATATATGACACAAGTCAAGCAAGCTATTCAAGATTTTGAAACTAAATATGAAAAAAGAATTAGAAATTTAAAAGTAACTTCTAATCTTCCAAATGTTGAAGAATATCTCGGAAGCTTTAGAAAAAATATGGTTAACACGGGGTTTAATTTATTTGATCCATTAGATGGAATTAAAATACCTGCTCAATTAGAGGAAAGTGTTAACATGGGTAACAGATCATATTTTTCAACTGTAATGGGTTTAGCTTTTAGAAAACTTGATGTGTTTGGTTATTATAAATTTGTTACAGCAGTTAAAAATATAAATTTACTTCCAAACAGAGACAGTATGATTGCAAAAAAAAAAGCTAAGGTGTTTTCAAATTTTGCTTTTAAAGGCGTTATAGGAATAGTCGCTGCAATATATATCGTTTTATTTGGATTATCTTTCTGGCAAATAACTTCATTAAATAAAAAGAACGAAGGATACGATGACGTAGTTAGGCAACACGAATTAAAAACAGCCGAGAGAAATAAGTTTTTGAAAGAGAAGGCGGTGATTGATAAATCTTTAGAATTAAGCAACTCTATAAAATCAAATAAAGTATTGAATTTTCGAATATTAGCTCAAATAGCTTCAGCAGTTCCTAAAAGAGTTAAATTTTCTAAAATAGACTTTAACGGTTCAAATTTAATTATAATTGAAGGAAGTGCATCTAGTGATCAGGATATATTAAAATTGATAAGTAATTTAAAAAATAAAAAATTAATTAAACAAGCTTCACTTGCGAATATGAGAATTTCTAATCAGAGCCAGGGCACTGCAATGAAAGGTTTTAAAATAGCTTGTATGTTGGAGGTGATTTAATGGATTTAAATATGAAATTGGATATGGGTCAAATTAAAGAAAAATTACTTGGCGTATCTGATAAAAAAACATTAATCAAATTTGGTATAGGAATTGGTTCCATAATTTTATTTTTAATAATTTACTATGCAATATTAAACCCAATGGTTAATGATAGAAAAGCTAAATACGACGACAAGTTAAAGAAGCAAAGTGAAATCTCACAATTTGAGTCTGATATTGTAACTTTAAAAGCATACTTAAAAAAAACAACTCCTGAATTTAAGAAAAGTTCAACTTTGTTTCATTCAAAAGCTGAGGTTGAAGGTCTTTATAATTCACTTAGTCGCTTTGCGGGTGCTAATGGTCTAGTTATATCAAAGATTACAAAACAAGATCCAATACCTATTTTGAAACCCGGTGTTGATGTTGCTCAAGGGCTAATCAAAAAAAATCAGATTTCTTATTACAAAATTCCAGTCTTGTACGAGATAAAAGGCAAGTTTTTAGGGTTTATTAAATTTAAGAGAGCAGTTTCAAAATCAAATAAGATGTTAAACTTTGACAAAGAAAGCGTTTCTGTAGTACAAGGAGATGCAACTGGTACGATAGTAGCACAAGGCCAATTAACAATAGTGGGGTTACCAGATGAATTTTTTTAAAGCTTTCTTATTTTTAATTTTTTTATTCTCAGTAACGAATTCGTTTGCTGATAACCATGATCAAAATCAAACTAACAACGAAAATCAATTGAATGAAATACAACAAGAATTGCAAGATGAAGAGGAAGTGCCATTAAATGATCCATTTGCCGGAAATGAGGGATTAAATTCTTTATCGAATGTTCCAGAAGAAGAGCAAGATGAACCAATGAGCATTTATAACTTCAAACTTTTAGGTCTTATTTCAGGGAAAGATCATAGTTATATTTCTTTAGGAGATGCCGCAGGAGAAGTTATAACTTTAACAATTGGTCAAAACTTAGGGAAAATTAAATTAATCGATCTAAGGTTATCCGAGGCAATTTTTGAAAAAGAGGACAAAACTTTTGTAATTATAGATTTTAATAATCAGATTAGAGAGGCAGATGAATATTAAAAAATTAATTTCTATTTTTGGTTTAGTTATTTTTGCTCTATTTCTAAATGGTTGCGCAAACAAACAATTTGGAAAAAAGCCTTTTAAACACAACACACCATTAATTAAGGATGATATTCAGAATACAGGTAAAGCTGAAATTGCTAAAACTTTAGAGATAGGACCAAAACCTATTGAGGGTGATGTTGTTAAACTTGGAAAAAGAAAAAAAATTTCGTCAGAAGCTCAAAAAAATTATTTAATAATACCCGATGAATATAAGTTACTTAAACAGAGAGTAACTCTTAAATTTAAAAATTTAGATTTTAGAGAAATAATGAATTTGATGGGTAAAATAGGAGAAATTAATGTACTAGTAGGCGATGAAGTTGCTGGAACTCTATCGGCGGAACTTATTGATGTTCCGTGGGATAAAGCTCTTCAAGCTTTGTTAGATATGAAAAACTACGCCTCAGACGTTGATGTTGCCAGCAATCTAATAAGAATACACGCACCTGATACATTAACCGCACAAGAGAATTATAAATCTCAAAGAGCTCAAGCAGTTAAAAAGAAGGTAGAATTAGAGGATAGTGTTGAACCAATATACTCAGAGATTTTTAGATTATATTACATTTCCCCACAACAAGCAAAAGAGACTATAGAAGAGTTGTTTAAGCAAGGTAGCGGTGATGGAAGTTTTACACCAATCCAAATAACAGAGGAAATCACAACAAGATCAATTATTGTTAGAGGAAAAGAAAAAGATTTAGACGTTGTCGACAAAGTTATAAAAGAGATTGATATTAGAACTAAACAAGTTTTAATTGAAGCATTTATCGTTGAAGCTAATTCAGATTTTGAAAGAGCATTGGGAACAAGATTAGGCGGCTATTATCAAAATAAAGGTAGGGTCGCTGGAGGTGTGTCAGGTCCGAGTTCCGGAAGTAGTACTGAGGTATCCTTAGACGACGCAGTAAACTTGGGCTCAACTACAGATTCTATTACTAATTTTGCAGCAACAGGAGCGACAAGTGGAATAGGATTATTAAGAAGAACGACTACTGGTATTTTAAAAGCTGAAATAACAGCTTTAGAAAGTCTTGGTATGGGTAAAACAATTTCTAATCCAAAAGTTTTTACCTTAGATAACCAAGTTGCAACAGTAACCCAAGGTGAGGAAATACCTTATCAAACAACATCAGAAGGAACTACTTCAACATCATTTAAAGAGGCAGCATTAAAATTAGAGGTAACACCAAGCATAATTGGTGACGGAAACGTTTTATTAACTATACAAGTCAATAATGATACTCCTAACAGAGCGGCTGGATCTGACGAACCACCAATTAACAAAATGGAGATAGTTACTAAACTATTGGTTGCAGATGGAGATATAGTTGTAATTGGTGGAATTAAGAAAAATGTTATTGCGAATAGCAAAAGTCAAACCCCAGGCTTAGGCAATGTGCCTGTTATCGGTAATCTCTTTAAAGGAAAGTCAAGTTCTGATAACCTAGATGAATTATTGGTATTTATTGCACCGAGAGTTTTATAATGATTAATATAAGTAGAGAATCTGAAATTAACTTAATTAATATTCTTATAGATCAGGATATTATTTCTGGAAAAGATTTAGCAAACATAAAAAAAGTTTCAACTGAGAAACAAAGCTCGCAATTAGATGCCGTGTTTGAATTAAAACTGACAGATGAAGATAAAATTTTAGACTTGCTTGTAAAAGAACAATCTTTGAGCGTTGTTGATTTGTCAACAATTGAGGTTTCTGATGATATAAAAACAGTTCTGCCCTCAAACTATGTAAATATAAATTTTATTGCTCCGTTTAAAGTAGAGGGAAATACTCTTCACATTGCAATTTCTGATAGCTCTAAATTAAGTCTTATGAGAAATTTAAAAAC
>MDTG01207297.1_pt1 | contig 15873 bp, 12 predicted proteins | sample 811421 | NCBI WGS metagenome assembly MDTG01 (sample SAMN05326645, study PRJNA326480) | marine metagenome | isolation source: seawater | place: Pacific Ocean: South East | collected 2011 | reverse complement strand
TGTGCCAGTTCGGGTACCGTGACTAATGTCGATGCGGCCCGGTGTTGTTTCAGATGATGATCTCTTGCTTTCATAACTGCTTGTAGATCCTGATCAAGAACAACATAGGTAGTCACAGAGACAATATCAGTTAGTTCCATATGTGCTTCTTTTAGAATTTCTACAATATTTTTCCAAACCAGCGTTGCTTGATCATCTATCTTTTCTGGGGTATTACCATCGGTGTCAACCGGCACTATCCCTGACGAATGTAAAATCTGATCAAATCCACGTGAGAGTACTCCATGAGCGTATTTTGCTGCTGGGGGATGGATTGTACGTGGGTTGATTCGGTAATTCATGGATCTATATTGGCATGATTGGGGGACATGTGCATATGCGCAGCTAATCTTGCTATTCTTATGATTGTTGAAGGGGAGAAAATGGTGGGTTGTCCAGGAGAGCCAAAATCAATAGCAGACGTTGACGTTTTTTCTCCTGAGGCTATAGAGAACTGGTATCCAACCTATGATCTTCTTCGATCTGAGTCTCCTATCTATCATGTTCCCGATACGCGAACTTATTTCTTAACGCGATATGAAGATATCTACAACGTCCTCCGGCAAACAGATCTGTTTCTTCGAGGCGCTGGCAAATCTCGACCACTGATCTCTGATAAAGAAGCCCAAGATTATTTCAATGAAAATGGATGGAAGAAAATGTCTGTTTTGGGTTCTAATCCTCCAAACCATCGGCGGTACCGAGATATGGTCGACCATTTTTTTTCAGTAAAAGGAGCCCAGAAACAAACTGATTTAATTGCAGAAATTGCTAATCACCTAATTGATAATTGGATTGACGACGGAGAAGTCGAATATGTTACGCAATTCGCAGAGCTACTGCCATCAATGGTGATAACCGTGATGATGGGTTTTCCGTTAGAGGATCTTGAGAGATTAAAAGTCTGGAGCGAGGCATGGGTGGCTCCTTTCTCTTTGCAACTAGATGTTGAGCATGAGAGAGAAGTGTCAAGATTGATGGTTGAGTTTCAGCATTATATATACAGTCATATTCAGGACCGTAGAGAAAACCCTAAAGAGGACCTGACGGATGATGTGGTCAGTTATTTAGTGCATACTCCAGTCAATCTTCATTCTGGGAAGCGAATGTTAACGGATACCGAAATCATAAATATGATTGATCACCTTTATATCGGCGGAAATGAAACCACCACTTTTGCTTTAACATCTGGCCTTTGGCTCCTTATTGAAAACCCTGAGCTTCAGAAGACATTGGTGGAGAACCCAAAGCTAATCCGAACTTTTGTGGAAGAGGTGCTAAGACTTGAATCCCCTACGCAAGGCATGGATCGTCATGCAGCCGAAGATACAGAAATAGCCGGAATTCCAATACCAAAGGGGTCCCACATTCATATGAGATATGCAGCTGCTAATAGGGACAAGAAACAATTTGAATGCCCGGCCAATCTTGAACTTGAGAGAGAGAATGCTTCGAAACATTTGGCATTTTCGATTGGTGAAACCCACTGTCCGGGAGCTGGGCTGACCCGACTAGAGCAAAATATAGCAACGGAGATTATTCTGAAAAGATTGAAAAATTTTCGCTTTAGCGAAGGGAAAAATAGTTTTCAACATCACATGAACTTTACACTCCGTTCGTTTACGGACTTGCACGTCACATTTGACAAATGTTAAGGATTAATTAGAAATGGTATGGGAACGGAGTCCAGTCAGGATCGCGTTTTTCTAAGAAAGCATCACGTCCTTCTTGGGCTTCGTCAGTCATGTAAGCGAGACGGGTTGCTTCTCCTGCGAAAACTTGTTGCCCAATCAGGCCGTCGTCAATCAGATTTAGCGCAAATTTTGCCATACGGTTAGCGGTGGGTGATTTCTCATTGATTTTTGCGGCCCACTCCAAAGCTGTTTCTTCAAGTAGCTCGTGAGGTACAACTTTGTTGACCATCCCCATTTCTTTAGCTTCGATTGCAGAATATTCGTTGCCTAGAAAAAAAATCTCTCTTGCAAATTTTTGACCTACTTGTCGAGCTAAATATGCTGATCCGAAACCCCCATCAAAACTCGCAACATCAGTATCTGTTTGCATGAATCTTGCATGTTCTTCGCTGGCAATGCTCAAATCACATGTGACGTGCAGGCTATGACCACCACCGACTGCCCAGCCTGGAACGACTGAAATAACAGGTTTAGGAATTACTCGAATGAGTCGCTGTACTTCAAGAATGTGGAGTCGCCCGACTTTTGATACATCAATTGAGTCACTAGATTCTGTTTCAGCGTACTTGTACCCGTCTTTACCTCGAATCCTCTGATCTCCTCCAGAGCAGAAAGCCCAAACATCATCTTTTGGGGAAGGGCCATTTCCAGTTAATAGAATGCAACCGATATCTGTACTCATGCGAGCATGATCTAAAGCTCTATACAGTTCATCAACAGTCTTTGGCCTGAAAGCATTTCTTACTTCGGGTCGATTGAAGGCGATTCTCACAGTTCCTTGTTCTTTTGCTCTGTGATACGTGATATCGGTAAAATTGAAGTCTACGAATTCATCCCAACTGCTTGGGTCGAAAATACTTGAAACATCGTCTGCCATACACCTATCTTATGCGAACACTAGAAAATACGGCCGGAAAGATTGGATAAAAGCTCCTGTCCTAGACGCTTGATCTATCTTTGGATAACGCTAGAAAGTTATTATTTTGCTCTTTGTTCTAACCACCATTTAGGTGTTTCATTGCTGTGATTTTTAACATACTGGTTCCAAAGATCATCTTTGTCATCATCAATAATCCCAGAAGTAATAGATTCTTGTAACGGTGATGCACCTGAAATTGGATCAACCCATTCAAGTTTGAATGAGTCGAAACAGTCACGAAAATCTGTGTTGTGGTGGTAGTCAGCGACCTGATGGGTCATGAAATCGTCAAAACTTTCAAAGGATAAAAGAACGTAGTATGTCCGATCTTCGCTTCCTCTCCAGTATTCGTAGCGATTGCATCCTTTTTCGTTTTCGTGAGTCGAAAGAAAAACGCGTTTAGCGATAGATTCCCAATGCTCTTCTAATCCGGCCTTAATGGTTACGTGAGCCAGAAGAGTAGACATAGTGCAATTATGTCAGGGAGATAGGAGCTGCGCAAAGTAAGAACTAGTCGACGCGTCTGTTGTCTTCAAGCAAGTTTATCTCCCATAAGACCTGGTCAAGTTTGTCTGCTGCAGCAATGGGGGCATATCGTTGTGGGTTCTCGGGGCCAATGCAGCTCGGCATGGGGGAAAGAATCGTCCAAGGAGTTGGGTGGCAGAATTGAACAATTGATAACCTGTCACCGATTTGCTCAGAGTCAGCTACTACTCGGTGGATACCAGTTGGCACTTTCCCATTACTTATATGTTCGAGCATGATACCGGTATTGATAATCAAGTGATTCTCTGGCGGGACGGCGTCTATCCAGCCTTCTGCGCTTTTAATTTGCAATCCACGAGCTGTAGCTCTTGGTAAAGCCGTAATTAAATTAATATCACCATGTTCTTCAGCCCATATGTGAGAATCGTTGGGGGCTAAATTCATGGCTGGGTAATGGATCGCTCGAGTCAGGTTTGCGCCACCTGGAACAATGGAATCAAAAAAACTCTCTGATGCTTCTAACCCAGTTGCGATAATGCGTAAGAAACGCAGTTGTAGGTCAAGGACTTGGCTATGAAAGGACTCTAAAGTCTCAGTAATGCCTGGAACTAGATCTTCTGGAAAAGTATTGTCTAAGAATCTATGTGGGTATCGGGTCTTAAGCGGATGACCTTGCGAAAGATCTTTGCCCCAATTCAGCATTTCCTTCCAATCCGGAACATCAGATATGGCAGCAGTTTCAACCAATAACCCGGTATAACCTCGTTGTCCGTGTGTCCCGTCAGCTGTTGCAGTGCTTTTAAGTTCAGTAGACAAATTAAAAAATAGATCGAGCATCCCATAGACTTCGTCTAAAAAGTCCTGTGACATATCATGCGAAGTATAGACAAACCCAGTTTCTAAACTCCGCATAACCCCATTGACTACAGCATCGCGATCCGCTTTTCCTCCAGCTTCGAAAGCAAGCATGTCAACGTCTAAGACCGTTTCACCCATATATTCAGAGTACCTTCTTCTATGGATTTTCATCTAAAAACTGCTTTTAGTTGAAACCCATAACCTGAAGAACCGAACTATCATGTTTTCGTGGCGAAAAGTACATATATCTCGAAATCAGGAATTGGTCTCCTTTGTTTTCTGACCTTATTTGCCACTATGGGGCCAATAAACGCTCAAGAGGAAGATGAAACAATTGAACAGGCCAAAGAACAACGCGAATTGGTTCGTCAAGAACAATTGGCAGCAGAGGCAGAAATAGCCTTACTAGAGGCGGAAGACTTTGAAATAGTTGCTGCATTGCAGGCAGCAACCAATTTAGTTAACCTCCAGGAAGCTAAAGAACAAGCTGCCGAACAACGCCTTCAATCGGCCCTTGATCAGAAGATTGAAGCTCAAGAAGGCTTTCTTGCAATTGCTAGCGAAATTAGTCTTCTTGAGGATAGGGCAATCGCCTACGCTGTTGAGTCGTACATAGGATTGAGTGACAGAAGGACAGAAGCTTGGTTTGAAGCAGAAGATGCTACGATTGCCGCTCATAAGATAGCTTTACTTGATTTAGTAAGCAGTGACACAAATGACGTCCTTGATCAATTGAAACTAATACAACAGGAGCGCTCCTATCTACTCACGAAGGCGGCTATTGCACAAGATGAGGCAGATGCAATACGTGCTGAGCTGGAAGATGTAAGAGTGCAATTGGAATCTCAAAGAGCCAAACAAGCAGAAATAAAAGCAGAATTAGATGTTAGACGTGAGTTCTGGGACACCATGTTGGAAACTGCAGTTCAGGAACAGGAAGACATTACGAATTACATTGCAGCTGAAGAAGAAAGAATCGCTAGAGAGTTAGAAGAAGCGCGAAGGCGTGCAGAATTAGAAGCACGGTTAGGAGAAATCACTGAGACAGGGTGGGTTTATCCCTCTGCGGGTGCGCTCACATCAGGGTTTGGGATGCGTATGCATCCGATACTCGGATACGCCCGAATGCATACGGGTGCAGATTTTAACTGTGCGACTGGAGACGCAATAAGAGCAGCAACTGATGGCATAGTTATTACTGCCGAATACTACGGCGGATATGGAAACGCAGTGATTATTCAACACGCGAATTCAACAGCCACACTGTATGCGCATTTATCTAATATCTTTGTGTCAGTTGAAGAGTATGTCGTTGCTGGCGAACATGTAGGCGCCTGTGGCACCACCGGACTTTCAACTGGCCCGCATTTGCATTTTGAGGTTCGGATCAGTGGAACCCCTGTTGATCCGGTCCCATACCTTCCGTAGAATGATCACCCAGTGCCCTTAAAACTCACGCTTCAAGAGATAGCAGATGCTTGCCAAGGCAAGATCTTTGGCGATGAATCACTGAGCATAGACGGAGTATCCATTGATACACGAACTCTTCAAAAAGGAGATTTATTTGTACCTCTAATCGCAGAAAGAGATGGACATGAGTATGTACGTGAAGCGTTTCAGATAGGTGCAAAAGCACATTTATTCAGCCATGGGAGCGCTAATGGGAACGCGGTTCATGTAGAAGACACACTCAAAGCATTTCAAGATTTGGCAAAGTACGCAAGAACAAAAATTCAAGGAGAAGTTATTGGCATTACTGGTTCTGTGGGTAAAACAACTACGAAAGATATTCTCTTTGCGTGCCTTTCCGACCATTATCCAACGGTAGTAAGTAAATTTTCGCACAACAATGAAATCGGCGTTCCCTTAACTCTTCTTTCATCTGATGATTCTACGAAACATGTTGTATTGGAAATGGGAGCGAGAGGTCCTGGGCAAATACGAGAACTATGCGAAATAGCATCGCCGAGCATCGGTTTGGTCACACAGGTAAGTGCGGCGCATACAGAATTTTTTGCAAATGAAGAAGAAATAGCCTTAACCAAAGGAGAGATCATTGAGAGTTTGCCAGAATCCGGAACAGCCATACTAAATGCTGAAGATCATCGGGTACTGTCTATGACTTCAAGAACGAACGCAGAAGTCGTAACATTTGGTTTTCATGACGCTGACGTTTTAGCAGAAAATATTCTGATGGATGAAAATATTTGCGCATCATTTACACTACGAACACCGTGGGGTATTGATGCCGTGAAATTGAATATCCCGGGAGTGCATAATATCAGTAACGCTCTCGCAGCAGTTTCCGCAGGCTTAACGATTGGGTTAAACCAAAGTTCTCTTGTTGACTCGCTTTCCAAGATTGAACTTTCGCCCATGCGTATGGACTTAAGACGGACAAATAGCGGAACACTTGTCATTAATGATTCGTATAACGCTAATCCAGCTTCTATGAACGCTGCGATTGACACGCTTATCTCAGTTGATGCAAAAACTAGAATAGCTGTCTTAGGACTGATGGCAGAGCTTGGTGATAGAAGTGCTGCGGAGCATAGGAAAATAGCCAATCGGCTAGAAAAATCAGGTACTTATGTAATTTCCGTTGGAGTAAAGGAATACGGCGGGGTTCAAGTTACTACTTGGGAAGAAGCGCTAGAAAAGCTGCACGACAGTGGTTTGCTTGGAGATAACTCTGTGGTTCTTATAAAGGGATCTCGTGTTGCAGGATTAGATAAGGTTGCCGAAGCTTTACATAGTGAAATTAGGTAGTTGGAAGGTCTTTGGGCATGATTGGAGAATTTCGCGTTTGGTAATCTTTGAGACGCGAAGCATCACAACTTTCGCATAGGTATATCAACTTTGAACTCTGCACAGAAAGTTGAGTTCCTCGTGACTTGGAAACAATTGCTTCAAATGCGGGGCGTACATTGCTGGAACCACACTTCGGACATTTGGGGGTAAGATCTCGAACCCAAGTAAGGCCGCACTTCAAACACCGAACAGAAATTTGGTTATTTTCAGTAAAGCCCTCTAGCTCTTCACTCTCATTACATTGCTTACATACGACCAAATGATCCATGGCAAAACCACCCTAATGCTGCTTATGGACAGTCTAGGGTTTATCTTATCTATAGAAGTCATGACAGAAAGTAAGTAATGCCGCGAAGTAAAAACTATTACGACATCCTAGGCGTCGACGCTAATGCTGATTTGAGTGTTATTAAGAAAGAATATGTCAAGAAAGCGCGGCTTCTCCATCCAGATAATTACCAAGATTTAAGTAAATCTGAATTAGAAATACGTGAAAAGCAAATGAAAGACTTAAATGGGGCCTGGAGTATTATATCCAATCCGGAAAAGCGAAAAAAATATGACGCATCTCTGAATACGGGAATCAGCGAAGATCAACTTCTCCAAACGAGTAGAAGAGCCTCGGAAGAATTTGCAGCGGAGGATGAACCACCGCATAAGCCAGTTAATCAAATTGCGTCCCGCGAAGAAATGCAAATTAGAGGGTTTGCCAAGCTCATGAAACCGCTGCCACTAATCTGTCTGCTGATTCTAATCGTAGGAGCGATTATCGCAGGGCTTGTATTTGGTGGAAGTGCGGATTCCGGAAATCCAAAATCCCAGTACATCCCTGAATCGGGAGACCTAAATCCCAAGCTGTGCATTGACATTGCTCCTGTTGAAGAGGTCCCTTGTGATGGAAAAGAAGACGCAAGCGTTTGGGAGATTATAGGCGCAAACGAAAAGTGTGCTTCTGGGCTCAGTTACGAATACCGTTCTCAGATCGGAGGCGGATATTGCGTTCTGTATCGTACAAAGTCACTCCCATGAATCAAGGGTTGCGGCTACTCTAAAAATGCCATCATAAAGCGCTAGGCATAGCATTAGGTTAAGTAATCCCTCTGTTCCAAACTCGTTGCAAATCATTTCTCTTTGTTGACTTGTGATTGAACGGATATCGAATACGAACTGGTCAGAAATGTTTGGGGTCAGCGTAACTGAGCCATTCTTGTCGTAAGAGTCTATGTATTTCGAGTTAATACGTAATAAATTTGCCATTCTTAATCTAACTTTTTCAAGTTCATTTCGCGGGTATGAACCCATGTTCCAAAGGGAATTTTCAAGGTTCAGCCACCGATTCCTAAGATTGGGAGTTGCCGAAAGTAGAGAAGTGATAGGGTTCGTCTTCTCTACAGTGATATTTAAGACACCAATGGGGGCTGTTGGGGTCGGAATAATTGTGGTGTCCATTTCATCAGGTTCTCGTCCAAGAGCAATGAGCATCTTTGAGAAACCATGAAAAAGTCCTAAACCAAGAGCGATCTCCGTTATCTCTGATCTGCTATAAGCATCCTTGATCTCGACCAGAAGCCCTTTCGGTAGAGGTGATGGTGTGTATATAAAGTGATCTGTAAATTTAAGTGCTGGTACCCAATGGTCTGGTAGGTCACTTTGAAGCTGCCCATCGTTAATAAGGGAAGCTTTATCCTCTGATAGACCCGCCTCACGGGCGAGTGAGAATCGGACGTTCTTTCAATATCCGCAGTCTGTTATTTGAGCATTCCGGAGACGTATTACTTCTTTTAACTCGTGCGATAGGTTCCCTTGGCACCAAAAGGCACCGTATAGGTCACCAAACTGCTCTCCGATTTCTGGATTCGCTAGGAATAAACCTGATTTATCATCTCGACCCATAGGTCAACTCTAGTCATAGTTTAGTAAAGAATCTAGATTACGAAATTCACTAATTTTCCGTCAACGATGATTTCTTTCCGAATCGTTGCCCCAGAGAGAATGGAATTAATTTTCGGATCCAGTAAAGCAATTTCACGAACCATTTCGGAAGTAGACCCAGCGGGGACAGTTATTTTGCTTTTCATTTTTCCATTTATCTGAATAGGAATTTCTATTGATTCCTCAACTAAGAATGCTTCATCGGCTTCGGGAAAGGGAGCGTAAACGACACTAGTTTGGTTACCGAGTTTCTCCCAAAGTTCTTCTGCTATATGGGGCACTAGCGGTGATAGGAGAAGAACTAAAGTTTCAGCTATTTCCTTTGGTGTACTCTCAGGGGTTTTTGTGAGTTCATTATTTAATTCGGTAATTCGGGCGATCGCTGTATTGAAACGCAAATTATTCATATCGTCACTCACAGATTGGATAGTTCGGTGAAGTAATTGAAGCAATTCTTTTGAAGGTTCCTCACTAGAGATATTAATCTCACCTGATTCTTCGTCAACCAGATTTCTCCAGACTCTTTGAATTAACCGTTGCGAGCCAACGACAGATTTTGTCTCCCATGGGCGATCCTGATCTAAAGGTCCCATGAACATCTCGTAAAGGCGCAAAGTATCAGCTCCGAACTCGTTGTACATTTCATCTGGTGTAACAGAATTCTTGAGAGATTTACCCATTTTCCCAAATGACCGAGTTACGGGGCTATTTTTATGGGTGAAGGCTCCATCTTTTTCAATCACTTCAGTGGCTTCAACATACATTCCTCTCACATCCTGATAAGCCGCTGCTTGAATATAGCCCTGATTGTATAAACGTTGAAAAGGTTCCAATGAACTTACATGGCCTAAGTCGTAAAGAACTTTATGCCAGAATCTGCTGTAGAGAAGGTGAAGAACTGCATGTTCTACACCCCCTACATAAAGATCTACACCGCCAGCATCACCTGACATCCAATATTCTTCGATATCTTTTGCCACAAAGTTTCCACTATTTGTCGGGTCGAGGTAACGAAGGTAATACCAGCAGGAACCAGCCCATTGAGGCATAGTGTTGAGCTCGCGCTTGTAGGTCTGTAAACCGTTCCCAAGGTCTAGTTCAACGGCGGTCCAATTATCTGCGCGCCCCAAAGGAGGTTCGGGGTCACTATTCTCATCAAGACTTCTTGGCTCCCAGTCAATCAATTCAGGAAGTTCCACTGGGAGGTGGCGTTCTTCAACTCCGACAGGAAGTCCATCTTCGTCATAAACGATAGGAAAAGGTTCACCCCAGTAACGCTGCCGACTGAATAACCAATCCCTTAACTTGTATGTGGTTTTCTCGGATCCATTTTTAGTTTTGGATAACCAATCAATCATTGCTGATTTTGCGTCCTTGACTAAAAGTCCGTTTAGAAAATCGCTGTTTATCGCTGGGCCATCACCAGTGAAAGCTTTCCCATCCCAAGACGATGGAGGTTCTACAGTTCTGATGATGTCTAAATCAAAAAGCTCTGCGAACTCCCAGTCTCGTTCATCCTGTCCCGGAACAGCCATAATTGCTCCCGTTCCGTAACCCATAAGTACATAGTCAGAAATAAAAACAGGGATTTGTCTTTCGTCCACTGGCACCGTTGCGTAAACACCGAGGAAAACACCGGTTTTCTCTTTATTTTCTTGCCTATCTAAATCAGATTTCTGTGCGGTTGATTGTCTGTAGGAATCTACAGCTTCTTTAGGGGTTGCAAACCCTTGCGTCCATTTTTCTGGTGTCCCGTCTGGCCATGCGTTAGCGGCTACTTCAGAAATGAGTGGATGTTCTGGAGCTAATACCATATAGGTTGCTCCAAAAAGTGTGTCTGGTCGCGTAGTGAAAACATTAATTTCTCTACCAGCAACTGGGAAAATGATCTCGGCACCGTTGCTTTTGCCTATCCAGTTTCGTTGCATTGTCTTGATGGCGTCACTCCAATCAAGGCTTGCAAGGTCATCAAGGAGTCGGTCAGCATATGCAGTAATTCTCATCATCCATTGCTTTAATGGCCGACGATATACAGGATGATTCCCACGTTCACTCCTTCCTTCTGATGTTATTTCTTCATTAGCTAAAACGGTTCCGAGCGCTGGGCACCAGTTAACTGGCGCTTCATCTAAGTAAGCCAATCGATAAGAATTTATATATTCTTTCTGTTCGATATCTGTCAGGTCATTCCACGAAATTCCATTGGTTACTGTTCGTGTTCCGGTTGCGAGAGCATTCTCTAGTTCGGCTATCGGACGGGCACTATTCTTCTCATCGTCATACCATGCATTGAAAAGCTGTAGGAAAATCCATTGCGTCCATTTGTAATAATCTAGATCCGTGGTTGCGACAGATCGTCGAAGATCGTGCCCTAAGCCCAATCGGCGTAACTGTCCACGCATATTTTCTATATTTGCGTTTGTATTATCGCGAGGATGCTGACCCGTTTGACGAGCGTGTTCTTCTGCGGGGAGACCAAAAGCATCGTAACCCATGGTATGTAAAACGTTGTATCCAGTCATCCGTTTGTATCGGGCGTATACATCTGTTCCGATAAACCCTAAGGGGTGACCGACATGAAGGCCTGTGCCAGACGGGTACGGGAACATGTCCATAATGAACAATTTAGGTAAATTAACTCGCTCAGAATCATCCGCTAAAGGACCAGATGGATTTGGAGAGTGGTACGTTCCCTCTTCTTCCCATCGTTTCTGCCATTTAAGCTCAATTGCATTAGCTAAAGAAGCATCGTATCTATAAGAGGGGACACTGTTACCGGAGACCATTTGATAAAGAATAGGGGAATAGAAGTGAATATACGCGGTGTATGATGAGAAAGTGTCAGGTGATTCATTGCAAGCAGCGATCTTTGACTATGGGGGAGTGATGGCAAAATCTCCTGTCGGAAGAGTTCATATGCTGGCAAGCGAATTTAATGCCGAACCTAATCTATTCCTTTCCTTATTTTTGGGAGAAAATGAAGATTACGTTAATCCCTGGTTTGAAGCGGAATGTGGCAGGCAACCACTCAACGATGACTTTGCTGTCAAGATGCAAAAAATCTTAGACCCTCATGGTGCGACATTTGACCTTGATGTTTTTCTACCCTGGGTTGCAGAAGCAGAAAACGAAGCAGATGAATCAATGGATGAAGCTGTTAAATGGTTAAGAGCGAAAGGAATTTCAGTAGCACTGCTGACAAACGCAGTTCCCGAGTTCCGTCCGGTAATTGAAAACACAGTCCCTATTTATGAGTTATTTGATGTGATAGTTGATTCATCTGAAGTCGGGTTACGCAAACCTGATCGGCAGATATACGAATTGACTGCACAACGTCTTGGGGTGAAGCCACAATCATGTCTTATGGTTGATGACCTGATTCATAATGTTGCAGGTGCTGAAACAACTGGAATGACCGGTATTCATTTTCATGATTCTGAAACTGCCCTGCATCAAATTAAAGATCTTTTCGGGTCATTCGGCAATTAATCCTTGTATGTGTTTCATCACGCAGGTTAAATATTGAAACCAGAACTCAGAGACCAAACGATAGAGCGTATTATCTGACTCCTGTGAGTATTTGAAAGATTTCATTAAATGACGCCGCTACGTGTGTAACAGGTAGGCCAGCTGGCTTTCGCGCTTGTAAAGGGTTGTACCAGCAGGAATCAATCCCAAAATTAGCTGCTCCTCGCATGTCTGAAGAGAGACTATCGCCGACCATGATGACGCTAGCCTTTTCGGTATGCCCTAATGCTCGTAAGGCTTCAGAAAACATGGCAGGAGAAGGTTTCGGATTCCCGAACTCACCTGAAATTACTATGGTTTGGAAATATTTCGCAATATCAAAATTCTCTAAACGAGCTCTTTGCGTTACGGATACACCATTCGTAACGAGACCAAGTATTAACCGACTTTCCAACGACTGGAGAAGCTCCAATGCCCCCGGAAGCAACCCACCGAACACTCCGAGATTTCTCGAATATGCATCTGCAAGAATATGGGCATCAAGATCAATAGAGAACCTTTCAAGCAGGAGTTCAAATCTATGAACGCGCAATTTCTCAAGTGAAATCTCTTTATTCTCCAGCTTTTCCCAGAGATCTTTATTGATCGATTGATAGATCGGAAGCATTTCTGGAATTTCACCAATTGAGCATTCGGCCAGTGATTGACGTATCGCTTCTGCTTCAGAACGCTTCGAATCAAACAGCGTATAATCCAAATCAAACAGCGCTATCTCGTAGGACATTGTCTTATCGTAGAAGATGGATTCGCTATAGCAATATGTAGAGGACAATTACTCGGCTATCATTAGATCATGTTGGGTATAAATCTAAAACTTCGCCGACTAACAGTACCTATTCTCACCTGCTTTCTCCTTTTAGCTGCTCTCGTTCTTTCCGCAGACCACACCCAGGCAGAAACCGAAGAGAAAGAACCTGCAACGATAGAAAACGAATCGTACCCGAGTACCTCCAATGGCGGATACGCCAGAGACCTCGCAGGAGAAATGCTAGGAAAGTACCCTAGTTTGAATGCTAACCCATATGCGGTGCTAGTAAATTTTGCTGATGATGCTTCACAATTCGAAATTGAGATTCTGCTCGACACTATTGGCGCCGATATCGTTGAGTATTACCCAACCTCTAAATGGTATCTTGTCGAAACCGTGCGTGGTGCTACGAATGCAGAGCGAGAATTAGGGCAGAGTCATCTAGTAGACGCTGTAACTCTCGACCATACCATTCGTGCAAACACTGTAAACACGAATGATCCGCTTATCGGAAGTGTCTGGGGATTAGACAGCAATCATGGAGTCGATGCTGAAGTAGCATGGGCGGTCTCATCAGACGCGGACGAAATTGTGGTTGCTGTGATTGACTCCGGTGTTGATATCGGTCACGCGGATTTAGCCTCAGTTATTTGGTCAAATGATGACGAAATAGCCGATAACGGAATTGATGATGATGGAAACGGATATATAGATGACACGTATGGATGGGACTTCACAGGTGAATATGACAATACTCCTCAGGATGAACATGGGCATGGAACGCATGTAGCTGGGACAATAGCTGCTGTTAGAGATAACAACGAAGGAATAGCTGGTGTTGCTGACAATGTGAAGATTATGGCGCTACTGTTTTTGGATAAAAATGGAAGCGGAGTAACTTCATGGGCTATTTCCGCTCTTGAATATGCTGTTGCGAATGGCGCACAAATTTCAAATAACTCATGGGGTGGAGGAGGTTACGAATCCGCCCTCTATAACGCAATAGCCTCAGCTGGAAACTCAGGACATCTTTTCGTAGCTGCAGCTGGAAATAGCGGATTGAATGCGGATACTAACCCTATGTACCCAGCAGCATATGACCTTCCCAACATTTTGAGTATCGCTGCGATCAACTCATCAGGTTCATTGGCTGGCTTTTCTAACTATGGGTCAAATCGCGTTGATATAGCTGCCCCAGGGGTTGACATACTCTCAACAATGTCAGCTGATTCATCGGCTTGTTCATCAACGCCGCCTTGCTATACCAGTTGGAATGGAACCTCTATGGCCGCTCCCCACGCAGCTGGCGTAGCCGCACTGATGTTAGGAGTCAACTCCACATTAACACCCGAAGAAATGATACAAACAATGATTGATACCGTACGGCCAACAGCGGCGCTCAACGGGAAAGTCTTATCAAACGGAGAGTTGGATGGGGGAGCGGCAGTTTCCGCTGCAGCATCATCAGGAGGAATAGAATTCGTCTCGTATAGTCCAGGTGAGACAATTCTTGAAGGATCTACTGTAGCGCTAACTGCAATAGCGACGGCATCAGACGATACAGACCTATCTACCCAGATTGTCTGGAAAGACAGCGGTGATAACACTATAGGGAACGGTTCAACTGTTTCGTTTGCCGCAACCACAATTGGGGTTTTGAGCATAAAGGCTGAAGTTCAAGATATCAGCGGCGTTACTCTACAGAAAACAGCATGGTTCAATGTCATCGAACCCACATTAAATTTCCTCACCCCGAACGGGTTTATCAAGGGGTTAGCCGGTGAAACAGTTAACGCGACATGGAGTTGGACTGGTGATTCAAATGAAGTAGCTGATTTGGAGGTTATGGATACAAGTCGGTTCTTTATCGAAGCCACCACGCCAGATGAGTATCCATTGCTAGACCAGTCAACGAATGACTTTATTATCTCCTCCACAGCGACTGGAAGTCTCGTGGATGTGATAGTTGGGTTCAGGGCGAATCATACTTGGCCAGGGGACTTAGAAGTTTCATTGATTCATCCCGATGGAACAACTGTACTGCTGGCACAGAATGAAGGTTGGGGTTCTCATAGAGATGGCTCTGAAGTTTGGGGTACTGGTTCGAGAAGTTGTAGCGGTGAAATAGCCTACTTCTCTGATAATGCAGAAGAAGCAATAAACGAAAGACAGAAACCATACTCAGGCTTCTCAATACCGAGAGAATCGTTAAGTTCATTTGATGGTAAAGATGCAAATGGGGACTGGATATTGAAACTTCACGATACCGCTGGCCAGGATGAAGGGGAATTTTTCTGTGGTGAACTTATTCTGACAACCGACACTCCAACTGACCAATTCACTGTCTCGGCTGACGTTAATCTCCAAACAGGTTTGGGGTCTTGGATATTGCCCGACCCAATTGTAAATTCTGGCTTATACCGGTATGTGATTGAAAATACATCGTTAGGAACTTTCACAGGCGACTGCTGTATTCTGGTTGGATTACCGGAACTTCCCTCGTCTGCAGCAGCTATCAGGCAAGGAAATTCCGTCAGTGTTTCTTGGACTCCTTCTGAAACAGACGATTCTATGGGAGTTTCAACCTACATAGTTGATATTTATGAAGACCCTACAAGCGGAATTAACCGCGGCACTTGCAATACGGACGCTAACAACTGCGTGATAGAAAACTTGTCAGGAAGTTTGGATTATCAGGTTGAGATACGTTCGAGAAATACCGTTGGAGCCAGTGACCCATTCATTATCACTGTTGAAGAATTTCAGAACGTTATCCACCAAAATACTGATGGAGTAACTGATGAAGTCGAGGGAGGGGACAGATTCGGTGCATCAAGTGCCTATGGAGACTTTGATGG
>MDTG01437611.1_pt1 | contig 15874 bp, 13 predicted proteins | sample 811421 | NCBI WGS metagenome assembly MDTG01 (sample SAMN05326645, study PRJNA326480) | marine metagenome | isolation source: seawater | place: Pacific Ocean: South East | collected 2011 | reverse complement strand
TTAGTTTCCCCTGCAAAGGTAAGTATTCCAATTTAAAAAAATTATCTCTTTTTAATGCATCAATAATTTTAGTTAAATCTTGTGGGTATCCTAAAATAATGGAACAGTTATATTCTTCATTTTTTATTCCTATAAATAACTCATTTAAATCATTTGTTGTTGCAATAATTGCTTTATCTCCTGAATTGTATCTATATTCAAAATTGAAGGAATCGTCTGACTCATTATAAATAATATTGGGATTATAATGATTTTTGACTTTTACGTCATATAAATCAATATCAATATATTTTTTAAAATCATCCTTGTGAAAATTATCATATCCATAATGAATATATGCAGTTAAAGCTGGGTCCCATTTTTCATAATCAGAATTATTTATAAAACAGTATGTCTTACTGCCACCCCAAGTGGCTTCTCTTAAATCATACATTAACACATAATTTCTATCATTTTTTAATGATAATGATTTGATTAATTTTTCTTCTTGCAACTTACTATCTTTAGTTTTTTTAATTTCAGAATTTACAGCAGTGTATGAGGCATTAAATTTATTTATATTAATTTCCTCAACAATCCCTAAAAATTTATTGAATTCAAAATACCTTTTAAAGGGGTAATTTTTATATTGACCTGAGCTATCTAAATTAAAAATTTTGTTAATCTTAAGTCCTTTAGGAAAAATTAAAATTTCATACTGCTCAGAATCTACCTCAGCTAGACTACCTACTCCATAATTTCGATACTTACCGGCAGTACATTTTTTCACTAATTTGCCTTTGAAATTATGCTTTTCATTTAAATATTGTTTTAAGAAATCATATAGATTCTGTTGAATATTAGGAACTCCAATATTTTCATAAATCTCGTCAAGATCTCGATTTACTCCATCATTGGATAGATATACTACCTGCCTGTATTTTTTTAAGGTTTTGTCATCAAAAATACAATTGTTAAATGTTAGTTTCTCAATATCAGGTTTAACAACAGTTTTATTGTCTAAATTTTTAGTAAATATAGAGTATCTCCATTCTGTATATGGTTGTTTTTGCATTATGATATTTAGATTAAACTTTTCATCTATTTCATTTTTAGCAATACTTGTGTCAGATTTTTCAAATTTACTATTATGAGCTTCTAAATCTTTTGGCCAAACTCTCTTCAAAGATAATTTTTCATTTTTCTTACACCCAGTGTATTTTTTATCCTGTGTTACTGTAACCTTATTAGAATTATTTAAAAAATAACTAACAGGACCCCCACAAAAATATGCATAATGATCATACTCAGATGGAACAGTAAACATTTGTTCATAACCAAAATAATTACTTTCCTGATCTTTTTTTATTAGAGTGCCTACTAAAATTCCAGAACCTCTTAATTTTTCTCTATCATAATTAGGGTATTCTGTGTCAATTGTAAAAATTAAAAAATCATCGTCTTGTTTAAATATCGCAATTTTATAATTTCCTTTTTTCCATATACCTTCGATGGGATCTATAATTCTTTGACCTATATACAAATCAACTGCCTCACTTGATGTTTTTGGATAATTTGGTTGAGGTTTGGCTAACCAAACATAGCCCAAATTTTCTATACCATAATCTACATCAGGTTGACTTCGATAATAATGCCAATATTTGCTATAAAGGTTTACAGGTTCGTGCCAAGAATTTACCTCATTGTGCTCTGAAAACCACTCTTGATCTTTGTTCTTTGAATTATTTTTTTTTTTATCTATTTTTTTTTCTTTTTTTGCTTTCTTTTTTTTATCTTTTTTATCTGATTTAGACGAAGTATCAGAGATTTCTTTTTCAGCAAAAGTAATATCTGATGAAATCTCATTAAATTTTGAGGATGATTTTATATGTAAAATTTCTTTTTCTGCACCCTCAGATCCTGGTCGTTTATCATAATTATAAATCCAAGGTTTTTTAGATATTTTTTTAAGATAAAATTTTTTTTTATCATTATCAGATAATAATCTTATTTGATTTTTTAATAATCCATGTACTTTCCATGAGCCTCTTTGAATTACATTATTGTTTTGAATTATTTCATAGGATTTATCTTTAAATTTGTATTCCCTCGTCCCTTTTTCAGAAATTAAAACTAGATTATTATTTGTAAAAAAATTTTTTAATTTTTTTCCTTTTATAGCTACTTCAATTTTTAATGTTTCTGCAATATTAGTTGCAGCTTTTTTGATATCATCTTCAACTTTTTTAATATCTTCATTAGCTTGAGATGTAACTGTTAAAAATAAAATTAGTATAATTTTAATTAAGCTTCTCATCAATTATAGTATATAATATTATCCCGCTATGCTCTAGTCTTCCCTTAGTTTCAGCAAAAAAATAATCCCTATATTCTAAAATAATTATATTGTACTGAATTAAAATATTTTGAAAATCGGGTTCTAAAATTTTCTAAAAAATCAAATTCGATTGATTTATCAGTGAATTTGCTTTCATTTTTAATCTCTAAAACTATTTGATTTTCAAAAAAAGTATTCAAAAGTTTTAAATTATTATTTATTTTTTTATAAACTATATTTCTATCCACGGTAATCCTAATATTATTAATTGTTTTGTAATAGTTTCTTTCATATGACACAAAAGTTTTGGGAAACCTTTTTGAATTAAAGGAATGATTTGAATTAATCATGTTACAAACTTTATTAAAATCACATTCTAAGTGAATAGATTTTTTACTTCTTGACGAATATGATGTTTTTTTTATTTCTAAATAATAATTTTTTAATTTATAAAGGTCCTTAAAGTCGTTATTTTTTCCATAAAATCTTATTCTTACCTTTTTTCTTGGAACTGTACCTTCAAAATTATTTTTAAAATCTTTAAAGTCATTAGTGTCAAAGTAAATAGAGTTTATGCTTCTTGAGGGGTATTCTTTATAAGCTTTGGAATTAACTAAGATCTGGTTCAAAATTTTTTGGTCAAAAACGTATTTTTTTTCTATTCTTTTCATTAAAATCGATTATTAAGCTTTGAAAATTTATCTAAAGAAATTTTACAATTAATTTTTTCATTCAAAAAAATCTCAGCACCATCAAATTCTTGTTTTTTATTATATGCTTTGCCACAAATAATATTTTTATCAAAATCTGAACTAAATTTGTTCAGATGTAAAATTGAACTATCTTTTGAAACAAATGATAAATTTGTTTTTGTAGAATTAAAATTTGATATATTTACTGAAGATTTCTCACCAACACTTAACCCTTTGTCACCACAATTAATTACTTTGAGATTTTGTACAAGATAGTTTCCAAATGAAAAATCTACACAATCATTTAAAGCATTTTCTATCTCAATGTTTTCAAAGATTATATTTGAACTATCAGCATCTAATGCATCAAATTGAGAATTTTGTACCTTAAGATTTTTAATATTTCCTTTTGAACGGATAAAATTAATAGCATCTTCGCAATTTGAATAATTAAAATTAATTTCTAAATTTTCTAATTGAGAATTTATTATAGTTAAACAACCAGTTAATAGAGACTCGTCATGTCTAATTTGACTAAATATATCATTTTTATAAATTTCATAATATTTACTTGTTACATTAATTTTAATATCCTTCAAATTGCTGTTATGTATTACTAATTTAGATGTTTTTGGATTTTCTAAAATAATATCTATCTCTTTAACATTTTTAAAATTATTAAAGTTTAAATATTTTGTGGTATTTTTTTTAATATAAATATTTTTTATTTTATTAAAATCTTTTTCAACCATATCGTATATTTTGTTTTTATTTGTTTTTGTTCCTAAATACAAATAAGGAAACATTGATTTACCTTGGTCATCTTGAATAGTGTAATCTCCACCCAAAACATTTTTAACAGTCTCAAAATCAATTTTGTTACAATTACCTTCTGAAAAACAAATTTTTCCTTTTTCAAAATTTTGTTCAATCTCTACGATTGGAAACATATTTTTTGTCTTATTGATTAGTAATATATCTATGATTTGATGATCTTTTTTTTCTAAATTGTTTATTAAATCAACATTTTTTTGATATTTAAAATTATCATCACTTAAAAATAACGAAATTAAACACTTCATCTCATTACTAATTTTTTTTGAATTTGTGATTTTTGTATATTGATAGTTAATTTTCTGAAATTTTTTATTTAACTCACTGTTTTGAAAATTTTGGTTAAAATTTTTATATATACTAGTACATTTATTAGACAGTATCACATTTGAGTCCCAATTTACTGGAATTAGCTCATTAAATATTGGATCAAATATAAACTTTATATTGTAATCATTTAAAGCATGACTACCGTAAATTTTATGAATTTCCGAAAAAGTTTTGTAATTTAGAAAATTCTTATTTTTTAAAATCTTTGTTTTAAGTTTTTGTATATTTTTATATAAGCTTGTATTTTCATTATAGTAATCATAATAGCCGTTTACTATTTCATTAAGAATATTAAGTTTATTTTTTTCAATTATCGCTTTGTATGAAATTTTTGCTGTTATTGGATTTTGAATAAAAGATTTGTTTTCAATTTTATAAATATTAATTTTTTTAATTTTATTATTAAACTTATTAATACATTTATTATTTGCTTTATATCCACTTAAACTAAACGAATAACATTCTTTTGTTTGTGACAATATATAAAATTTTTCTCTGTCATCCATTTCTACTACAGGTGAATTTCTTAACCCTATGCTTTCAATAAACTCTTTAGAATAAGATTCTTCAAAGAAATATTTTTTACTTTGTAATCCATTTATTTTCGAATTTACCATTCCCCTTGAAGATGATGGAAAACCTAGTTCTCTTATTAAAATCGACCAAAATATCTCGTCATTATGTGATTTATGGTCGGTCAATAATCTAAATTTGGTGATATTATTAATATGTCCTTTCTCTAATTCAATTTTAAATGATGATAAATTTCGATCTGTATCAATATGATCTAGGACATCACCTGTAATTCTTGCTTTAGCTGGTAAAATTTTTGTAACATTATTTTCACTTTCATAGAAAACTTTTGCATTAAAGTTTTTTTTATACTCTTTTGGTATTGGGTCACTTATAAAACTTTTTTTTAATTGATCTAAATAATAAAAATATCTTTTTAAGGACTTCCAAGATATATTCATATTTATATCACTTGGAATTTGACTGAGATTTTGAGCAAAAGAAAACTGTGAATTAATTAAAAAAAAATATAAAAAAAAAAATGTATAAATTTTTTTCTTATTCCCCATTTTAATTAATTTGAATTTATTGTTATTGATTTAAGTTGATATTTATCATTTAAATATTTTTTATGTTCTAAAGCTTCATTAAAATTATCAAAAATTAAATTCAAAGATGACTGATTTAAATCATTATTTTGATCTACATCTTTCAAAAATTTAATTACTGATCTATCATAAAGAATTTTTTCAACCTCGGAATTTTCTAAAAATATATTCATACTAGTATTATCTGAAGATGTATTAAGAGGTTCATACCAATTAAATCTTTTAAAAAGACTTAATATTAATTTATATATTAATGGGACTGCACTCATAAATAAAAATGCATAAAGCGCGTATGAAAGTTTAACTCCGATAATTATTCCAATACATATAAACGCAAAGTATAAAGCTAGTTCATATTGACTTTTGACCGGGGTTCTATAACGTACAATCGATAATGCACCAATCATACCTAGAGATAAATATAAATTTGTTGCAATAACTTTTGTAACCAAAAGAACCATTACAGGTAAAATTAAAGATACAAATATAAAATTTTTATACAATAAATATCTAAAAAAAATACCATGCACTAGTAGAATAAAAAAACCCATGAATGCCGCAATTAACATTAGCAATACAATATTATTACTAATCAAAATATTTAGGTCATATAAAAAGCTCATATATTTTAAAAGAATAATTAATTTTTGTTTAAAAACTATTATATTTATAATTGAATAGATTGCTAAAAATATAAATCATAATTATTTACTTTTTTTTTAAATAAATATTTAAGTATTTGTTGGTTTTTCTATTAAAAATAAGTTTAGTCCAATTATCCTGATGATCTAGGACTTTTATTTTCTTAGTAATTTTCCAGCCATTCTTTTTATAGTAGCCAATATTTTTTGTATCAGATGTAAGAACAGAAAAATAATTTTTCTTTTTAATTATTTTTTTTGCAGCTTTCATCAACTTAGTTCCATATCCTCTTTTTCTGAACTTTTTTTTAATTATAAAAGAATCAAACAGATAGTAATTCCCATTTTTTTTATTATCTTTTTTAAATTGAAATTTTCTTTCTCTTAGTAGGAGATATCCAATAATTTTTTTTTTTACCTTTAATATTAAATGAATATCTTTTGAAATTACAATTTTATTGAACCATTTAATTTGACTTTTAATACCATACTTCCATTGTTCATCCTTTAATTGACAAATATGTTTTATTTCTGAAATATTTTTTAAGTTTTTTACAATTGAAAGTTTTATTTCAGACATAAATTGATTATTAAATATTTATTCATTTTTAGAAAATTTTAAAATTTATTTATCTAATTTTTTTTAATAATTTTTTAATATAATTATCTTTTGAAAGAATTTTTTTTATTTCATTTATATTAATAATTTTTTGATTATTTGAAGAAAATTTAAACATATGATCTTTTTTATAACCATGCATATAAAAGTCTGAGTCTTGAAGATTCTTATTAAACTTAATTACAAAATAGTTTTTATATTTTTTTGTATAAACCGACTCTTCATAAGATATCAAAGTTTCATGCAATTTTTCACCTGCCCTAATACCTATAAAATCTATTTTTTTTTTTATTTTTAGTATTTCCATACACGCCTTTGCTAAATCAATTATCTTTGCTGCTGGAGAGTTTTTTATAAACACTTCACCATAATTTTTACTTTTTTCTGCTGTTTCTACAAGATTTACAGCTTCATTTAACGGTAAAAGAAATCTAGTCATTTTTTTATCTGTTACTGTTAATGATTTGCACCTTTTGTCTAACAACTGTTTAATAAATGTTTCAACTACTGATCCTCTTGAATTTAAAACATTGCCGTATCTTACGATTGATATAGATGTTTTTGTATTTTTATAATTATTTAAAATAAGTTTTTCTGCAATTGCTTTAGTCATACCCATTGTGTTGATAGGATAAACCGCTTTATCAGTGCTTAATAGAATTAATTTTTTAATATTATTTATTCTACATGCATTTATTACGTTGTTTGTTCCTAGTATATTAGTTTTAATTGCTTCATTTGGATTAAATTCATTACTAGGAACATGCTTTAGTGCAGCTGCATGAAAAACAACATCTACATTTATAATTTTTTCTTTTAATCTTTCTAAATCTCTAACATCAGCTATAATATATTCTATTTTACTCGAACTATATAATTGCTTCATATAGTGCTGTTTTGCTTCGTCACGGCTTAAAACATAAATTTTACTTACTCTATTATTTTTAATATAATGATCTAAAACCGCATTTCCAAAAGATCCAGTACCTCCAGTAATTAGTAATTTTTTCTTCATTTTATCTCCATGTTTTTTCTTTTACCAAATCACTCATTCCAATAATAATTTTTACAACTCTATTTGAAACATCATCAACATTATAAGCATCCGGTACTGAAATACTTTTATTGGAAATAGTAAAGTTAATACTATTAAAAAGAGAATGTTTCTCAAGTCCAGTTATTATAGTATTACCATTTTCAATTGATTCAATTTTCTCAGTTGATTTTCTGATTGCAACTGCGGGAAAATTTAATATCGAAGAGTCTTCATGAATTGTGCCACTATCTGATATCACACATTTTGAGTTTATCTGTAGCTTAAGATAATCAATTAAACCAAATGGTTTATACCATTTAATGAGTTTATTTTTTAAAATTTTGTTATTTTTCAATTTTGCTTTTGTTCTTGGATGTGTAGAAATAATTATAGGTATTGAAAACTTTTTTGAAATATAATCATAGCAATCTATTAATCTTACAAATGAATCTTGTATATCTACATTTTCTTCACGATGGATACTAGCAGCAAAATAATTTTTTTTTTGTAAATTTAATTTTTTTAAAATTTGCGATTTATTAATTAATGGCATTATTTTTGAATACACTTCTTTGACAGGTGACCCAACAACATAAATATTTTCTGGATGAATTCCTTCCCTTAACAAATTTCTTCTACTATGTTCTGTATAAGCGATGTTTACATCTGATATATGGTCAATAATTTTTCTGTTTGTTTCCTCTGGAACATTAATATCAAAACTTCTATCGCCAGCTTCAATATGAAATATTGGAATTTTAAGTTTTTTTGCAGCTATTGCCGTTAAACATGAATTAGTATCACCAAGAACTATAAATGCATTTGGTTTTTCTTTAATTAAAATCTTAGTTATTTCAAATATATAATGTCCTATTTGCTCAGAAGATAAGAAATTTTTTTTTTTAAATATGTAATCTGGTTTTCTTAAATTTAAGTCTCTAAAAAAAAAATTATTTAATTCTTTATCAAAATTTTGATTAGTATGAACTAGTTTATGATCAGTATATTTATCAAGTTTTTTAATAATCTCAGCTAATCTTATAATTTCTGGTCTTGTTCCTACAACTGTTATTACTTTTAACTTTTTCAACTCAAGCTTTCTTTGATTAATTTAACAATTTTTATTCTATCATTTTTTGTAATCCACCAACCACATGGAATATTAATTTCTCTTTTAGAAAACTTATCAAGATTTGGCAATTTTTTGATAAATTTATTGAATATTGAATACTTGTCATTTCTTGGATGTACTTGGAAACATTGAATTTTATTTTTATTCAAATGTTTTTCTATTAATTTTTTTTTATCAGATAAGAGAGTATATGTCCAATATGTATTAAATTCATTAGATTGTCTTTTAATAACATCAACACCTTTTATTTTTTTTAACTCATCATCAAAAAATAATCCATTATCATTATTTTTTTTTAATATCTTATTAATATATTTCATCTGCTCTATACCAATAGTAGAAGATAAATCATTAATATTAAATTTATAACCCTCTAACTTAATATCGTTATCCCATATATTTTTTTTTGAATTATTATCACGGTCTAAACCAAGCCATTTAAGTTTTTTAGACTTTTGGAAATCTTTAAAGTTTTTAGAAACTAAAGCACCACCATCAGCAGTATTTATTTGTTTTATTGCTTGAAAGGAGAAAGCTGTAAAATCTCCAAAATTTCCTATGTGTGTTCCATTAAGTTTGGCTCCAAATGCGTGAGCTGCATCCTCTATAATTTTTATATTATATTTTTTTGCTAACTTTATTATTGGCAAAATATCAGCTGGTTGTCCATCTTTGTGCAATATACTTATAGCTTTTGTTTTTTCAGTAATACATTTTTCAATATTTTCTGCATTGATCATTCCTGTTTCAGGGTCGATATCAGACCAAACAATATGTGCACCTAAATGTAACAAAGGTACATTAGCAGCTACACAGGTTAATGGTGTCGTTATTACTTCTGCATCTTTAACATTAATAATTTTATAAGCTATTGTTAATGCGCTTGTACAAGAATTAGTTAGAGTTATTCTTTTAGTATTAATAAATCTTGAAATTTTTTTTTGAAATAATTTTGAAATTTTTCCTTCAGATAAATATCCTGTCTTAAGAGTTTTTTTTATTTTTAAATGGGTATTTTTTGGAACAAAAACTTTAAACAGATTTAACATTAGTTTTTAATTTTTCCAATTTTTTTTAAAAAAATACTTTTTTCACGGATATAATGCTTTTCATTATATTCTAAACTGTCTAAGACTAAACATATACTTTGTTTGTTTCCTTTAATTGATATCCAAGAATAATTTTCAACTTTTAAAGAATCTCCAGTGCTTAAAGTAATTTTTTTTTTAAGTTTTTTTGTTTCTATTGAAATTTTAATTTTTCCATTCAAACATACATATAATTTTTTTCCAATTTTTCTAGCATGATCACCTCTTGAAAGATTATTAAAATTTTTTAAAAAATAAATTCTTTTTACTTTAAATTGAAAATCTTTATAAAAATTAAAAAATAAGTCACCTCTTTTATCATTAAAATTTTTGAATTTAATTAATTTCATTTTGTAATTATATTATACAATTTTTCCAAAAGATGTCTGTAAAGATACTTGTTTTTAACAAGTTCATAACTATTATCGATAATTTGATTTATAAAAGAACTATCGTTTAGTTTTTCTATACATTCATTTATATTTGAATAATCTTTTTTTAAAGGAATATAATGTATATTGGGTTTGAAATTATCATAATCACCCTCAACCAACATTAGAGCTGTTTTGCAAGCTGCTGGCTCTATAACTTTACCAGTAACCGCTCTCCATTGAACTCCTTTATTTAAATTTTTAAAAAATTTTTCATAGATAATGTTAAAATTCTTAATTTTAGATTTATTTACTCTATTTCTTATATCGTCATTTAATGCAAAATAATCCCATCCAGTATTTGATGATGCTAGACATTTGCAATTGTTCAAAAAATCTGGCCATTTTAAATAATCAAATCTGTCTTCATTCTTGATTGATAAATCAAACTTAAATTTTTTATTATTTAAAGAAAATTCATTTAAAAATTTATAAAGTCTGACTCTCTCTTGGTGACCAAAGTAATCAGGTTCAGGATAAGTCCTATAGCCTATTCCAATATCCCTATCATCATATTTTAATTTTGGAAAAAAAATATCATCATCTATACCTGTGTTTGCAATAGACTTAACCTTCGATTCTAAATAATTTTGATAAAGATTTATGACTTCTTTTCGATGCGATTGAGTAATAAAGAGGTTGATTTTTAAATATTTAGTTAGCTTCATTTTTTCAGGCATGTGTTTGTATTCATTTCCAATAAAATAAACTTTAAAAGCTTTTTTATGTCTTATGATTTTCTGAATATATTTTGGCACTAAACAGGCATTAGAAAATGCTGAGTGTAATAAAATTATACAATCATACTTTTTAAAAACTAAATTTTTAAGTTCGTCGAATTTGGGGATTTTTTTTTGAATAGGAAAAAAATTGTCTAAGTTTAAGTATTCACAATTAAATAAATTATTTTTTTTAAATGCTTGGATCCAACCTTTTTGGTATGAAAGAGTTTGGGTTAATAAGTTTTCATTATAAATTATAAGTGTCTGCATTTAAATTTTAAAGCAATAAATCATGATTTTTGTATAATTGATAAAGTTAATTTATCTCCATTTAAATACTTTAATGTATTTTTTTAGTAAAGATTTTTTGTTGTAAACTTCTAAAGAAATATTTTGTTTTTTTAGATAAATATTCCATTTATTTAATATATTAGTAATTCCAATTCTCACAGTATTATGCCTACTATTAAACTTTATGCCCTTGTCGGTAATTTTTTCAAATCGCCAATCATTGAGTTTATCATCCCAATATTTTGTTGTATTAGCTGGACAAAAAAAATATCTACTATCGTACAAATCTACACCAACTAACACGATTTTTTTATATTTCATTATGTAACCAAAATTTATAGCATCACATAAAGTTCCTGACAAATGTGTCAAACCGTTTTCAAACTTTTGACTTGGTAATTTATTTTTTCTATTTGTTATAAATAAAAAAAATTTTATATTTAATGGTAAAATTTTATAACCTATAATTAAATTCGTAAAATTAGCTACGTATCCTGATGGAAACAAAAATAATGTTTTCTTTAAATTTTTATTTTGGTTTATTTTTTTAACAAAATATTTACAATAATTCTTAGCTGAAAATACTGCGCCTGGTCTTGTAGGGCCACCTCTATGAATATGAAAAGTAAAATTAATATTTTTGAATAAAAATGACTCATTAAATCCAAGAGTATCATTCTTATTAATTTTATCTCTCTCTACTTTGGTTAAATTATTTAAAGAACTACCACAACCAAAAATAAATAGTGTATCTGATTTTTTTTTTAAATTTAAATAATTTTTATTTACTAAGTTTTTTCTATATTTTTTTTGTAAATAAAATTTTCTTCTAATGTAGGCTTTTGTTAATATTAAATGAGTTTTTAAAAAGTCATTAACGTTATTTGATGTTATAATCTGACCATAAATAACTTTAATTTCGTTATAAATAATGATGAAAAAACTTTTAATCACAAAAGGTTAATAAATTAATTATCTTAGTTGCTTAATAATATATTGAATATATTTGAAAAATACTTATTTTTTAAGTTAATTAATTCTATAATTCTTTAAATTAATATTTGTGAAAAATGTTTTAATATTTGGTGCTGGTTCTATTGGGAATCATATGGCATATGCATGTAGAAAATTAAAGTTAACAGTCTATATAACCGACATCGACCCCAATGCACTATTTAGAATGAAAAACTCTATTTATCCCACAAGATACGGGTTATGGGATAAAAATATTAAAATAATTAATTTTAAAAAAATTTATAAACTTAATATTTTCTTTGATTTAATTATAATAGGCACTCCACCTGAAACTCATTATGAAGTTTATAAATATTGTAAATCGAATCTAAAGTACAAAAGAGTTCTTATTGAAAAACCAATAATAAATTATTCTAATAAAAATTTAAATAATTTTATAAAAATTATTAAAAATGATTTAGTTTTTTGCGGTTATAACCATTCAATAAGTCCCTCTTTTACTTATTTTTTGAAAAATATTATTAAAGAAAAAAAAATTAACAAAATAGATGTAAAATGGTGTGAGTCATGGAAAGGGATTATGAATGCTCACTATTGGCTTAAAAATGAATTTAGTAGTTATCTAGGAAATTATGACAAAGGTGGTGGAGCATTCCAAGAACATTCACATGGTTTGCATCTTCTAATTTTAATTATTAAAAAAATTTTAAAATTAAAAATAAATAGTTTTAAAATTAAATCTATCTCATTGTTTAAAAAATTTAAAAATAAAAAGTATGATATCTTTTCAATTTTAGCTGGATATAAAAAAAATGTACAATTTAATTATTCTACAGATTTAAATACATTTCCTGCACAAAAAAAAATTATAATATATGGAAATAATAAAACTTATGAGTGGTATTGTGGTTATAATAAAAATTATGATATTGTGAAAATAAAATTGTTAAATAAACTTTTGTCTATTAAAAAATTTAAAAAAACAAGATCATCTGAATTTGAAAACGAACTAAAACATATTTTGAAAATAAATAACCAAATAGATATGAAAAAATCAAATTTAAATACAAAATACTCTTTTTTATTGATAAGTTTGTTAAAAAAACATTTTAAAGATGAGAAATAATAAAATTTTCAAAAAATTGATTGTTTTAGATTTAGCAAATAATCATTTTGGTAATCTTAGTTTTGGAAAAAAAATAATTAAATCTTTTTGTAAAATTATCAAAAATAAAAACATAAATACAGCAATCAAATTTCAATTTAGAGATTTACCAAATTTTATTCATGAAAATTATAGAGAAAGCAAAATACCATACGTTAGAAGATTTTTAGACACAAAAATGTCAGATAAGAAATTTTTAGAGTTATTTAATTATATAAAAAAAAATAAAGTTAAAACCGCTTGTACTCCTTTTGATGAAAAATCAGTAGATAAAATAGAAAAATTTAAATTTGATATTATTAAAATTGCTAGTGTTTCTGCTCTTGATTTTAATTTACATGAGAGAGTTATTAAGAATAAAATTCCAAAAATTATTTCTACTGGGGGAATTAAAATTGAAGACATTGACAAAATAGTAAGTTTTTACTCTAAAAGAAAACAGAAATTTGCTCTAATGCATTGTGTTTCTATATACCCGACAGATAATAAACATCTAAATCTAAACTTTATTCAAAATCTAAAAAAAAGATATGAAAATATAGAAATTGGATGGTCTACCCATGAAGATCCTAACGAATTTTTGCCTGCTGCATTAGCCTTATCAAAAGGAGCAACTTTATTTGAAAAACATATAGGCTTGGCAGACAAAAAATATAAATTAAACAAATACTCCATTACTCCTGATGTATTTGAGAAATGGATTATAAGTTTATCAAAAGCTCAAGAAATGATTGGGAGTTACAACAAAAAAATCTATCCACAAGAAATTGAAACAATAAAAAAACTCTCGAGAGGAGTTTATGCAAAAAGTAACGTGAAAAATAACGATATCCTTAATGAAAAAAATACTTATTTTGCATTTCCTAAATTAAATAATCAATTAGCCTCTCAAGATTTAAAAAAAAATACTCAAGCTAAAAGAAAAATAAAAAAAAATAGTCCAGTAAATAAAAAAGAAATAGTTTTAAACAAAGAATTAATTCAAGAATATAAGATAAAATCTTATCTTCATAAAGCAAAAGCAATGCTTAATTACAATAATATTAAAGTTGGTGAAAAATTTGACATGGAAATTTCACATCACAAGGGAATAAATAATTTTGAAAAAACAGGATGTTTTTTAATTAATGTAGTTAATAGAGAATATGCAAAAAAATTGATTATAATGCTTCCAAATCAAAAACATCCCTCGCATTTTCACAAAATTAAACATGAAACATTTATTATTATCTCAGGAAATCTAAAATTAAACGATAATGGAAAAATTTACCATTTAAGTTCAGGAGACAAAATTGATTTAAAAAAAGGTGGCTGGCATGAATTTAAAGCAGGTCAAAATGGTTGTATTTTTGAAGAGATTTCTACCACTAGTTTTGGTAATGACTCATTTTATAAAAATAAGAAGATTAAAAAATTAAAAAGAGACAATAGAAAAACTTATATTACAAATTGGTTTGGTGTTAGAGGTAATTTAAAGATAAATAAATAACATTAAATTTGTTAATTACATGTAGCAAAATCGATAAATTAATATGTTTTTAAAAAAAAAAATACTAGCTTTAGTTCCTGCGAGAGGTGGTAGCAAAGGTATAAAGCTAAAAAATTTAAAAAAGATCAACAAAAGATCTTTAATAAAAATAACTTCAGATTTTATTGACAAATGTAAGTTTTTTGACCTAAAAATTTTATCATCAGATAATAAATTAATATTGAAACATGCTACAAAATTAAATTTTGAAATAATTAAAAGAAACAAAAAGTTATCAGGTGACCACGTATCTGACCTTGAAGTAATAAATCATTCTTTATTTGAATTAAAAAAGAAAAGGTTAAATTTTGATTATTTAGTTTATCTTCAACCAACTTCACCATTAAGACAAAAAAGCCATTTATTAAACACTTTGAAGAAAGTTATAAAAAGAAACTATGATTCTTCCTGGTCAATAAGCGAGGTGAGTTTAAAATATCATCCACTAAAATCACTTATAATACATAATAAAAAACTTAAATTATTTAATGAAAAAGGTAAAAAAATTATAGCAAGACAAATGCTTGAGAAAACATACATAAGAAATGGTGTTTTTTATATCTTTAATTTAAAACAATTATTTAAGCAAAAAACTTTTTATCTTAAAAAAAACCTACCCTCAATTACAAAATATAAAACAATTAACATAGATACTCCAGATGATTTTAAGAAGGCAAAAAAAATATTAAGTAATGAAATTATTTAATTTTGTAGAGCTTTTAAAAGAATTTTTTTATCAAGTTTACAATCCTGATAACCTTTTTTTACTACATTTAAATACCTTTCTGTTGGAAATTTAATGAAAAGTTTATTATTTATAGGCGGAACCGGTTTTCTGGGAAAATCTTTTTTTGATTATTTGAATAAATATAAATATAACAAATAAAAATCTCATTATTATTTAACGTTTTCTTGTAAATATTTTAAAATAGAATTTGTTCCACCTAAAACA
>MDTG01341420.1_pt1 | contig 15874 bp, 16 predicted proteins | sample 811421 | NCBI WGS metagenome assembly MDTG01 (sample SAMN05326645, study PRJNA326480) | marine metagenome | isolation source: seawater | place: Pacific Ocean: South East | collected 2011 | reverse complement strand
GAAGGAGCAGAATTATTTGTTTTTTTAGGAGCAAAAAAAGTTCTCTCTAAGTATAAACCGATAGTATTTTGTGAAATGTTGAGAAAATGGTCTAAAAAATTTAAATACCATCCAAATGAAATAATTTTAATCTTTAACAAACTTGGGTATGAATGTTTTAAGATTTCAAATTATCCAGATAAAAAAAAATTTAGATTAAACAGGGTTGTTAAAATTACAAATTCTACGAAAGAAACAAACTTTTTCTTTATGCATAAAGAAAAACACTCTAAACTTGTTAAAAAACATATTAAGATATAATAAAATTTTATAATCACTTAAAATAAAATAAAATATTAAATTGATTTATTTAAAAACAGAGTTACATCTTATTAAAATAATTATTACATTACTTAAATTGAAATAATAACTTTATGAGTATACAGCAAAGTATACATAACGGGATTGTTTATAGATTATGTGCCAAATTACAATTAACAAAAATTTATGATAGTCTTCTAAAAGTTTATCAGTTTATATTACGAAAATTAATATTATTATTTAATATTAAAAAAAAAAGTAATTTAAAAGTTTTTTTTGAATATTATAATCATTTTACTCATCCATATTTTAAAAAAAGATATTATGGGGAAAGAGCTCCATTATCTTGGACTGATTTAAAATCATCCAAAATTGTTCACTGCATACAACAATGCTCTCCAAAGTATAAAGAAAAAAAAATTATAATCGAACCAAATGATCATGTCTTAGTAATAGGAGCGTCTTTAGGAATCTATAAACCTTCTGAGCTAGTTATGCGCTCAAATGAAATTAGTAATTTTATCGCCTCTTCAGCTATTTCTAGAGTTTTAATTGGAAATAATGAAATTTTTAATCATGCAAAAATTTACTTCTCAAACAGTGCATTAAAAAAATTTTTTATTTACCCTGAATTTTCATGCGTTCCAAAAGTTAATGAGTTTTACATAGAAGAAAAGAAAAAAAATTTTTCTAATCGAAAAATAAGATTTTTGTCTATTGCTTCAGATTTTAAAAAAAAAGCAGTTGACTTACTTATTGATGCCTTTATTGAAAGTAAAGTTTCAAGTGAACTTACTTTAGTTTGTCATAATGTTCCAGATCATTTTAAAAAAAAAGTTTTTAAAAATAAGAATATTTATTTGATCGAAGATATTCCGTTAACTGAAAAAAAAAAAGATCGACTTTATCGAAATTCAGATGTTTATATTAATACAACACATATTGATGGAGGAACAGTTGCGGTTAACGCATTAGAATATGGTTTACCAATTATTACACACACATATCATCGAGGAAAAAGTTATGTAGAAAATGGAAATGGATTTTTATTGAATGAACCAATGAAATATTATGAACCTAAGAATTATGGGATTAATTGGAACAGTATTAATGATTATTTAGAGCAAGTTAAGATTTTGAAAAATAGTGGAGGATATGCTCATGTTCAAAATCAGTTTATAAATTGTTTAAAACACTATGAAAAGCAACCACGTGATATTTTTGATCACGGAATATTGTCACTTAAGCTTGCTAAAAATAATAACTTAGAAAAATCAAATCAAATATTAATAGATTTATATAATCAAGTGTCATCAGAATGAATATAGTGTAGCCTAAATCAATTATTTGTATTAAATTAAACATCTATCTACTTAAAAAATTTATGAAAATATCTTTAATTACTGGAGTTACACGTCAAGATGGATCGTTTCTTGCAGAATTTTTAATTAACAAAGTTTATATTAATGGAAAAAGTATTATTAAAGTAGTTAAAAAGTACTTTAGACTAACTGAATTTGAGGCTTTATTAGGTAATGCGAATAAAGCAAAACAAAAATTAAATTGGGTGCCCAAAATATCATTTGAACAATTAGTAAAAGAAATGACTGAGGAAGATTTTAAGTCAGCCAAAAATGAGGTATAATAATACTTTAATAAAAATTCTAGGTTTTTTTGAGTTATTGCTAGCTAGTTTTCAGGGCAAAGGTTGGGGTAGTGAAACTGTTGAGAAAGAGTTTTCACAAGTTATGACTTTGCTTCCAAAAAAAAAACCAAAACTATGTATTGATATTGGTGGTAATACAGGAGCATATAGCGAGGAAATACTCAGCAAATACCCCGACTGCTCAATAGTTATTTTTGAACCATCTAAAACTAATGTAGAAATTCTTAAACAAAAATTTCAATCTAATAGCAACATATTTATTGAGCAAGTTGCTATTTCTAATGTAAAAGGTGAAGCAACTTTATTTAGTGATAAGGATGGCTCTGGTCTTGCTTCTCTTACAAAACGTAGGTTAAAACATTTCAATATTAATTTTTCAAACACGGAGACCGTCAAAACTATTAAATTTGAGGATTTTTGGAGAGAAAAATTAGGATCTAAAAATATAGATATTTGTAAAATTGATATTGAAGGGCACGAGTTAAATGCTTTATATGGTTTTGGAAATTCAATTAATCATATTGAAATTATTCAATTTGAGATTGGTGGTTGCAATATTGATACGAGAACTTATTTTCAAGATTTTTGGTACTTCTTTGAAGAAAGAAAGTTCGATTTATTTAGAGTAAGTCCATTGGGTTTAATAAAATTATTAAGATATAAAGAGTCTGATGAGTTTTTTGCACCCACAAACTATCTTGCTAAGAAAAAAGTATAATGTATTTTAATTTTAAAACCTATTTATAAAATGCAAAAAACAAGAATATCTATTGCCGGACATAAAGAAATGGTCGGATCTGCTTTAGTTCTTATCTTACAGAAAAAAAATACTGAATTAATAATCAAAGATAATAAAGAACTTAATTCATTAAATCAGAATGATGTTCTGCATTTTTTTAAAAACCAAAAGATAGATATGGTAACTCAAACCAAACTTAAAGATGGTCTTGTTAAAACTTACAGTGATTATTTTAAATCATTATGCTAAATGATTTAAAAAAGATTTTTTATCTACTAACATCTAGCGAGCGCAAAAAATCAATATTATTACTCATAATAATTTTGTTTGTAGCATTGCTAGACATGATTGGTATTGCCTCAATATTACCTTTTATAGCCGTTATTAGTAATCCAGAGTTGGTAGAGACTAATTTTTTATTAAATAAATTATTCATCTTATCTAATGGAGTTGGCGTTAATACTAAAGAGGATTTTTATTTTATTCTTGGAATCATAGTATTTATTTTATTAATAAGCTCTTTATCTTTCAAAGCTTTATCGACATATGTTCAACTGAGATTTAGTTTGATGTGTGAATATAGTATTGCGAGAAGAATAGTAGAAGGATATTTGCACCAACCTTATATTTGGTTTTTAAATCGAAATAGTGCTGATTTAGGTAAAACTATCCTATCTGAAGTAGGACAGGTTGTTAATGGGTCGTTGATATCAATTATTAATTTTGTGAATTATTGGATGATTATCATTTTTATTATAATTTTGTTATTAATTGTTGATTTAAAATTAACTCTAATAATTATTTCTGTATTGGGATTTGCTTATGGTACAATCTACCTAGCAGTTAAGCATTTTTTGAAAGCTATTGGAGAGAAACGCATCAAAGCAAACGAGCAAAGATTCTTATCTATCAGTGAAGCTTTTGGTGCAGCAAAAGAGGTAAAAGTTGGTAATTTGGAAGAAGTTTATTTAGATCGTTTTTCTAAGCCAGCTAAAAATTATGCAAATTATAATGCAATAAGTTCAATTATCAGTATGACACCGCGTTTTGCAATAGAGGCAATTAGTTTTGGAGGGTTATTGTTAGTGATCCTTTATTTTATGCGGGCAGGTAATGATTTTGTCAATTTTTTACCTGTTTTGACTCTTTACGCATTTGCTGGTTATCGTATATTACCTGCTGCACAATCTGTTTATAGCGCTATGATAGTGTCTAGATTTAATAAGCCCGCTTTAATAACATTATATAAAGACGTGAAAAGCTTAAAAACTTCTAATCCTATAAAAAGTTATAATAAGTTGTTCCCTAAAAAAAATATTTTACTTAAAAATGTTAATTTTAATTATCCCAATACTAAAAAAATATCTTTAAAAAATATTGATTTAGAAATTATTGCGGGTAAATCTGTGGGAATAGTAGGCGCCACTGGCAGTGGGAAAACAACAATAGTTGATATCATTCTTGGTCTTCTTGAGCCACAACACGGAACATTAGAGGTAGATGGAAAGATTATAAATAAAGATAATGTAAGAAGTTGGCAACGTTCAATTGGTTATGTACCTCAGCAAATTTATTTAGCAGATGATACGATTGCTAGAAATATAGCTTTTGGAGTTGATTCTGATAAAATTAATCAACAATCTTTAAAAAGAGCGGCTAAAATTGCTAATTTAGATCAATTCATAACAAATGAGTTACCAAAAGAATACGAAACTTATATAGGTGAGCGCGGTGTGAGGTTATCAGGTGGACAACGCCAAAGAATTGGACTCGCCAGAGCTCTTTATCATCAACCTAAAGTTTTAATATTAGATGAAGCCACAAGTTCATTAGATAATATCACTGAAAAATCTGTAATGAAATTAATCAATGAGTCAAGCAAAGACATAACCTCCATTTTTATTGCTCACAGACTCACAACGATTAAAAATTGTGATACAATTTTTCTATTTGATAATGGTACACTTAAAGCTAGAGGAAGTTTTAAAGAACTAAGTATGAAAAATGAAAAATTTTTTATGATGCAACAAGATAATTTAAATTAATTGGTATGGAAATTTTTAATTTTTTTTTCAATTTTAAATAATAAATCGTAAACTTTAAAGTTATTCTTTTCAAAATTTACTATTTGATCATTATAGAATTTTTCTAATAATAATTTGACAGTCCTTTTATTTTTAGCTTGATATCCATTGTAAATAATTTTTTTATTTCGTTTGTGGAAAATAATTTTTTTAGTCGATCTTTTTAAATTATTAGAAAAATTTATAAATATTGATAAATTATTAATCTTAACAAGAATTTTTATTTGTTCAAAAAATATTTTTTTTTTTAAAGAATTAGAATATTCTAAAATTTCAAATTTAATTGGACCATCAAAAAAATTTACTATTACTGACAAGGGATGTGGCAACCAATCAAAAAAATTTTTTTTATATGAGCAATTAATATTTTTATAACCATAGAACATCTCAATTTTTTTTAAGTCCTTAGTATAATCTTTTTTTAATATTTTAAGATTTTCGAGATTTAAAACATCATTATGATGTATCATTATATTTTTTTTAAATTTTTTATGTATCACGCGCAATTTTTTTAATTGGTGGGGTTTTTCCACTAGTGGCTTTTCAATAATTATATTTTTTTTTGACTTATACGCTAAATTTAAATATTTGAAGTGAGTATTAAGAGGTGAGCAAATAATAAATAAATTAATTTTTCTAGTATTAAAAAATTTTTTTAGAATACTGGGTTTTTTTTTAATTTTTTGTGTTTTAAAATTTCCACAATTTTAAAACCATTTATTCTTTTTATTTCTTTTTCATAGATTTTACCCATCTTTCCGTATCCTATGAGACCAACATAAAACATTTTCATTTTACAATTTTGGGACTTGGAAAAGGAATTAAGTATTTTATATTCTTATTATTATTTTTTATACTTTTTTTAATCTTTTGTATGATGATGTCCGAGTAATTCCATGCAAAAATAATTATTATATCAACATTTTTAAAATCTAAATATTCTGGGTTTAAAATTTTTATAGCTGTACCTGGTAAATACAAATTTTGTTTCAAAATATTATCATCAAAAATTTTTTTTATTTGTTTTGTATTTGATAAGTCAAAATAATGAAGAAAAGTAGTAGTTTTTGCAGCAGCACCATAACCAACGACATTAAACTTTTTTTTATCAAATATTGAAAAAATATTTTGCAGTTTCACTCTACATCTATTAATTTTCTTCTCAAACTTTTTATATGTGCAAACATCAAAAAGCTTATAGTTAATTCTTTCTTTAAATATTTGATTGGTAATCTTTTTTTTATTTGCATACCTTAATTTTTTTGAAGCATATATCCTTATCGAACCACCTTGAGCCTTTGTTAAATTAAAATCAAATAATTTTAAATTAAATTTTTTTAAAAATTTTACTATTGAAGACAATGAATGGTAATCTAGGTGCTCGTGATAAATTGTATCAAAAGTATTTTTTTTCAAAACCGAACCTCTATAAGATACTTCAAACACAAATATTCCATCTGGTTTAAGTAAATTTTTTACTCCAAGAAAAAAATCTTTTAAACTTTCCACATGGGCGCAAACATGATTAGCAGTTATTATATCAAATTTTTGATATTTTTTTTTAAGTGTATAGCTACTTTTTTTCGTGAAAAAATCATCTATCTGAAAAATGCCTTTACTAAGAGCTACTTTTTTTAAATTTTTAGCTGGATCAATTCCTACTCTTAAGTATTTTTTTTTATCAAAAAAACTTAAAAAAGTTCCATCGTTTGAGGCAATATCCAAAATTTTACCATTTTTTCTTTTGAAAATTTTATCTATTTCTTTCGCATAATTTTTAAAATGTAAATAATTTTTATATGAAGTGTTAGTTTTATAAAGATAGTTGCTAAACATTTTAGTTGGTTTTATTGAGTGTGTAAGCTGGAGATGACCACAATTATTACACAAATTAAGACCTAGTGGATATTTTTTTAATTTTTTACTAATATTTCTCTTGGAGTATGAATTTGCAAGAGGAGTATTACCAATTTTAAATACATTATCCAGCTTTTTTGAATTACATAAACGACAGTATTTAATTGGAATACAATCTTTCTTTTGCACAATTTATAGTCTTAATTATTTATTTATATTTTAAGATTATTTTTTTTATGTTTGGTTCTTGATCCATATTTAATCTTACCAAATCTTTTTCATAATCAATTTGTGATCTTTTTCTACTACTATATGAAAGAAAATGAGTAGATTTTAAAAAATATGCCATATGATCCTGATCATAAGTAGTAAAAAATAAGTCACCTTTTTTCATAATTTTATAATTTAATTTTGCACCTTTTTTCCTATTTCTATAAAAAAATAAAATTTCACCCTTTAAAACATAACAAAAATGCTCATCTTTTTTATGATAATGATTAGCCCTTATAGATCCTTTTTTTGAAAAGATTTCTATGCAAGATGAAAATCCTTTGTCCAAAATTTTCAATAAATAACCCCTCTCGTCTTTAAAAACTTTTCCAGTTTTGTGTATAAATTTAAATTTAGTCTTCATATTTTTTAAAAACCTTGTAATTTTTTTTATACCATTCTACAATCATTGGTAAATCTTCTAGTAAATTTCTTTTTGGTTTCCATCCTAATTTCATAATTTTTTTGGATGAAACAGAGTAACGCTTATCATTATAAAGTCTATCTTTTGTATATAATATAAATTTATTAGGGTCTTTATTAAATATTTTACAAATTGTTTTAACTATATTAATATTTTTTTCATTGTAATTACTACCAATATTATAAATTCCACTTTTTGTTTTTTTCACTAATAACACCAGAGCTTTAGCAAAATCAACTGCTGACAAATAATATCGTATATTTTTTCCATTACCGTGTACCGGAATTGGCTTATTTCTAATTAAGTTAACTATTGATCGTGAAATTAATTTCTCAGGAAACTGCCTTATTCCATAGACATTATTAGATCTAACCATAATAATTTCCTTTTTATACGTATATTTATAACTATTTATCAGAATCTCAGCAGCAGCTTTTGAAGCAGAATAGGGATTTGTTGGATTTACTAATTGATTTTCATATGAAGTACCAGTTGTCTTTTCACCATAAACTTCATCTGAACTTACATGTAAAATTTTTTTTACGTTTTTTTTTATACATTCTAAAAAAAAAGTGTGCGCTCCTAATGTGTTTGTTTTAGTAAAATTTAGCGGAGAAACAAATGAGTTATCAACATGACTTTCAGCAGCAATATTTAATGCCAAATCACAATTTTTTAAATATTTTTGGTATTTATTTGTATTTCTAATGTCTCCTTTTATAAAGATCACTCTTTTTGATTTGATAATTGAAGATAGAAATTTTTTATTTCCAGCATATGTCAATTTATCTAAAATTATTATCTTACTTCTCTTAAAGGTTTCAAAAAAAACTTCAGAAACATGTGATCCAATAAATCCTGCACCTCCAGTAATGAAAATTTTTTTAATGTTGTTTGTCATTGATTAAATATATCTTAATATCTTATTCTTTGGTTAATTTAATTTAAATTGTTAATTATTTGTTTTTTTTATTAAAATCCAAGTATCAGTAATAAATTTTCCACTTAAATCACATTCTCTCCCATTTTTGATAGCAAAATAAGGATGAACTAAATCAAATTTAGATCTAAACCCTTTTTTCAATTGATTACTATTGCACCATTTTCCCTGTACTGCATATGCTAAATATTTTCGGTTTCCCCAAGCACCTAAATGAATAACTTCAAATCCAAGCTCTTTACAGAGACGATAAAGATAGCGTGGATGATATCCGGCAGAATAGAAATATGGCTCTCCATGAATACGATTTATAGTTGGGATTGATATCCATGCATATCCATTTTTTTTCATAATATAATGAATATTCTTCATTCCTTGTTTTGGAGAAAAAATATGTTCTAGAACTTGATTACAAAAAATAAAATCATATTCAGCTTCTTTATAAATTTTAGGATTTGATTTATTGAACTTTTCCCAATCTATATCTAAATTAAATAAATTAGATACTTTTTCAAACTGTAAAATATCCAGATGTTCGTAGCTTATTAATTCAAGTTCAGGCTCAATTGATGAGCCTGACACCACAGCAACTTTTGAAAAAAAATTAGTTTTTAAAACATTTAACAATTTATATAAATCAGCTAAAGAAACTACTCTTGGATAATTAAAATGATTCGATAATTTTTTTTTAAATTTTTCATCGAAATCTTTGATAAAATTAAGTACGCTTATTTCATCTAAGTAAAATATTTTAGGTTCACTATTCATTAAATCATTTTTATATTATTCTTTAATTTAAATACAATTGATATTGTAATTATATTAAAAAAAGTAGGTTTGTTAAATTTTTAATATGTTATATTTGTTTAATAATCCATAAATATTAATGATAAAATCAATATTCATTGTTGCTCATAAAAGAGAGAAAATTTTTTTTAAAACAATTAAAAAATTGAAATCATGTAGAAACTATAAAGAATTTAAAAAATTAGTAATTTTTCAAGATATTAGCAAAAAAATTTTTAATAAAATTAAAAAAACCTACCCAGAAATTAAAGTAATAAAAACCCATTATGCGAAAAATAAATCACTATTATATAAAGTTAATAGCAACACATATCTGGGTTTCAAAACTTGTTTTGAAAACTATAAGTCAGATTACGTAATAAATTTAGAGGATGATATTTTACCTGCATATGATTTTTTAAAATTTCATAATGATATAAATTTACAGTATATAAACGATCCAAAACTGTTTGCTGTCAATTCATTTTCAAAGGAATATAAAAAAAACTTTATTAAAAAATTAAATATAAATGAAAAATTTGCATATTCTAAATTTATATTTGGAATTGGCAATGGATGGAGTATAACTAAGAACCGATGGCCTGTTTTAAAAAAAAAGTTTCAGAAAATTTTTTCATCTAAGCAAAATATCGCTTATGATGTTTTCATAGACAAGGAAATTAAAAATAATTATTTTGTAATTATGCCTTATAGAAGTAGATGTTTTGAACAAGCCTCAGACGGAATGCATAATAAATTAGAAATGGCCAATAGTATTCACAGGATTGACTGGAAAAAAAGTTTTTTGAATAAAAAAAATTATAAAATTAAAGATTTTAAATATTTAAAAAATATGAAATATTTTTGGAGAGATGACTGCTTGAATTATACATTCATAAACATTTTTAAAACTAAAATCAAACACTCCAAACACTATATTTTAAATTTATTAGAATATTTAATTGGCCAAAAAAAATATTTTCTTGCTAGAAAATATATAAAAGAACTTTTGACAAAACATCTATAACGTCAATTTAAAAAATGAAAATTCAAATCCTTAAATTTTTTTAAAGTGCCGGAAGAAATAAAAAAAATTAAACTAAGCATTCCAAATGAGAAGAATAATCTAGATATTTCTCAATTTATTGGAAATATTAAAAATAAGATTGGTAATGTAGAATTTATTGTAAATGATGAAAATCTTAAAGAAGCCGATGCCTGGTTTGTGTTAGAAGACCCTATTAAAATTGGTGAAAAAGATCCAATTAAAATTAGCGAAACATGCATTGTTCCTCCAGATAAAATATTTTATTTTTCAGCAGAGGCAAGTTATCCTATTGGGTGGTATGATAATCAAAAAAAATATTCAAGTTTTTTTGCTCAATTTGCAAAAATTATTACTTGTCATCCAATAATTCATAATAATATTGAATTTGAACCACCATATTTACCGTGGGCAATAAATGCAAACCATGGAACATTTTTTAAGAAACATTTTCGAGATTATAATTATTTCAAAACATCTGAAATTCCAAAAAAGACCAAACTAATGTCGATTATTTGTTCAAATCAAAAATTTACACCATCACATGAATTAAGATTGAGATTTGTAGAAAATTTAAAAAAACATTTTGGAGATCAATTAGATTGGTTTGGAAATGGTGTAAACCCTGTTACCCAAAAATGGGATGCAATAGCACCTTATAAATATACCATTGTGCTTGAAGGTCAGTCAAGAAACTCAGTCATAACAGAAAAAATAGGTGATGCATATCTTGGAGGGTCTTACCCAATTTATTGGGGCGCGCCTGATATAGACAAATATTTTCCTGGTTGTCCCAGACAAGATATAAATATTTTGAATTTTTCTGAGACTGTTAAAATAATAGAGTCTCTTATTAATAGTTCAAGATATGAAGTTGCCAGAGACGAAATTTCTAAAGCAAAAAAAATAGTATTGAATGATTTTAATTTATTTTTTAGGTTTAAAAAAAAATTTGATATACTTTCATCTAATTCTCCTAAATCTAAAATTACTTTAAAGCATAGAAAATTTTTTGTTTCTTTAAATGCATCCCCGCTTTATATGAGACCACTGAACATAATTGGCAGAATATTTAGAAGATTAGGAAATAGCTTAATTGAATTGTCTTCATGAATTTATTTTAATAAAAAAATTTAAAGTTAAATAATTATATTATAACTGCAAAATGTATGTAAAAATATTCCTATTAGTGATAAAAATTACATAATGTTAAGAAAAGTTTTTTTTAGTATTAAAGAAATAGGATTTAAAAAAACAATTATTAAGTCAATTAATTATTTTTCAAAAAAAAACTCTAAGAGAAGAGATCTCAAAAAAAAGATTTTTGAAACAAAATCAATAAAAAAAAGGTTTAATGAAATATATCAATCTAACTTTTGGTTAGGTGAGAGTAGATCTGGTACAGGATCTGAGTTAAATGTAACAAAAAATATAAGAGCTGAACTTCCAATAATATTTAAAAAATTTAATATAAAGAAAATATTTGATGCGCCGTGTGGAGATTTTAATTGGATGCGCGAATTTTTGAAAAATTATGAAATAGATTATTTAGGAGCAGACATTGTAAAAGACATCATAAATATAAATAAAAAAAAATATGAAAATAATAAAACTAAATTTAAAGAATTAGATATCATCATTGATAAATTGCCTAAATCGGATTTGATGATATGCAGAGATTGCTTATTTCATTTTTCAAATAGTGATATTTTTTCATTTTTTAACAATTTTTTATCCTCAGAAATAAAATATTTATTAATAACGAGTCATCTAAATCAAGAACATAAATTTAAAAATAGAGATATTTTAACTGGAGATTTTCGACTAATTGATTTTTTTTCACCACCATTTAATTTTAAAAAAAATTACCTATATAGTTTTGACGATAGAGAAAATGAACAAAGTAATTATAAGCAAATGTATCTTTTTTCTAAATCGCAAATTGAAAGCAATTTAACAAAGTGTGATAAGAAAATTCTTAAACCAGGTTTCTGATTTGTTAAACTGAATGTAGTATATATATTGAAGATAGGCTAGAAAGTATAAAATGATTATATTGTTCGAAAATGGGAGGACTGGAAACCAACTATTTCAATATATTGGACTTAAGAAATATTTTCCAAGAGATAAATTGGTATTTATTGGTTTTAAGGAACTATTTAAATATTTTAATAAAATTGATGCGTATTTTTTTAACAAAAGTAAATCAATGAAATGGTTATTATTTACTTTACCAAAAACTATTTTTTTTCTTCTTGCTAATTTAAGAATTATAGGAAGTGTTATAGAATACGATTATCCTCTTAAAGAACCTAATGTTATAGTAAAAAAAGGATTTTTTTCTAAAATATTCATTGCTAAAGATATATATTTTCAACACTATGATATTATTAAAAAAATAGAATATCCTCCATTATTAAAAAAATATGTACATCAGAAAGCATTTAGATGGTTTCAAGACAAAAAAATTAATTTAAATACAAGTTCACTTGTATTTGTTCATGTTCGTCGTGGTGATTATATAAAATGGCCCAACAAAAAATTTCCAGCAATACTAGATTTTGAGTGGTATGACCGGGCAATGTCACTAATTAAAACTAAGTTAAAAAACCCAATATTTATAATAATGGGTGATGATCAAGAGTATATTCAAAATTTTTTTAAGGAGTCCCAATCACTTTTAATTTCAAATAATAATTTAGAAGTTGATTTATCCATTATGTCTATGTGTTCATCTGGGATTTTATCAGCTAGTAGCTTTTCTTGGTGGGGAGGGTATTATGCTCACTCTTTAAATTGGCCTTTAGAGTGGGACCCAAATATAAATGATCATAGTATTTTTATAGGACCAAATCGTTGGGGAGGCTATAGAATGAGACAATGGTATCCTCCAAATTTTAAATCAAACTGGATAACTTATTTAGATTAATTAACAAAAAAGAAAATTTTTATATATATGTGTGGTATTATTGGAACTATAGGATTTAAAGACAATTCTAAACTTGATTTAAAAAATTTAAGTCACCGAGGACCAGACTCTTCTGGAAAATGGAGTTCTTTAGAAAACGAGTTTCCAATTGTCTTAGGACACAACAGATTAGCGATTTTAGATCTTACAAAGTCAGGTTATCAACCATTGTTAGAAAATAACAATCGATATGTATTTGTATTCAATGGAGAGATTTACAACTTTTTAGAACTCCGCAAGCAACTTGAGTCAGAGGGACATGTTTTTAAAACACAAACTGATACTGAGGTTTTTTTGAAAGGTTTAATATCAGAGGGGCCAGAATTTCAATTACGCTGTAATGGAATGTGGTCTTTTTGTCTTTGGGATAGAAAGAAAAAAACAGCTTTATTTGGTCGTGATCGATTTGGTAAAAAACCTATTTTTTATTCACTTATTGGAAATGAAAAATTAGTTTTTGCATCTGAAATGAAAGGAATATATCCGTTTTTAAACTCAGTTCAGCCAAATGATAATATTAATATTCATCTTCAAAAGCTTTTTGATTACGAGTCAACTGAAAATTGTGTTATTTCGGGAATTAAAAGAGTTCCAGCAGGGCATTATGCTGTTTATAAAAATGGAAAATTAACAACAAAACGATGGTGGAATACTTTGGATCACTTGGAGGAAGTTCCTAAAAGTTATGAAGATCAAGTTGATAGGTGGAGAGAGATTTTTTTAAGCTCTGTAAAGATTCGTATGCGGGCTGATGTTCGTATAGGTACCGCATTAAGTGGGGGCTTAGATTCAACTGCTGTATTTTCTACAATGAATTTTTTGTCAGGTCGTAAAGATAGTAAAGTTCGCGAGTCTAAGGATTGGCAACATGGGTTTTGTTCTCATTTTCCAGGCAGTGATTTAGATGAGTTAAAATGGGCAAAAATTGCAGCTAAAAGCTTAAACGTTCCTCTTAAGATAGTAAATATTGATCCTTTAAAATCTAAATGGTCAATAAAAGATTCACTTTATCATGTTGAGGACCCTTATAATACTTTGCCCATACCTATGCTTGAAACTTATCGTGCAATGTCAAATGCAGGGGTCAAAGTCGCAATTGATGGACATGGGGCAGATGAATTATTAGCTGGTTATGGTGAGTTAACATCTTTGCTTAAATCATCAAATTCAAATGAAACTGCTGAGATCACCGCAATAATGGATTCTCTTGAGAGTGGGAATTACAAGTTTAATAGTAAAAGTTTAAAAATAAATTTTATTAAATATAAATTTATTAACTATTTAAAAACTTATTTAAGAAAACCAAAAAATTTTCTGACAAGTGTTTTAGTAAAGAATGATTGGGAATATTTTAGATATAAACTTAATTATTACGATCAATCTCACCCTGAGTTTAAAAGACTAGACCCTTTATCACAAGACCTTTATGAATCTTTTCATATAACAATCTTGCCCACTTTACTTCGTAATTATGATCGTTATTCAATGGCGAGTGGTATAGAAATTAGAATGCCATTCATGGATCATCGCCTGGTAACTTATACATTTTCACTTCCATGGACCAGCAAGGTTGGAGCTAGTTATACAAAACGAATCATGAGAGATGCGCTAAAAGGAATTTTACCAGAACAAATAAGAACTAGACGTGATAAAATAGGATGGAATGCACCTCTTCATGAATGGTTTCGTGGATCATTGAAGAATGAGATAAATGAGCTTATTTCAAAAAAAATGTTATCAAAAAAAGTTAAAAAATATTGGTATAAATTTCAAAAAAAAAAAAATTTAGAAATGGTAGATGGGCAAAAGCTTTGGAGAGTATTAATGCCAGAATTATGGAAAATTTCATTATTTGAAAAAACACATAAACTATAAAATTTTTAAAACGATTAAGTAGAAGTAATTTACATTTAACAAAAAATATTTAAAATGAACTTAAATAATCACAAATCAAAAACTCAAACACATACAGCTGTATTATTTCTTATTTTTAACAGAGAAGAAACTACTGCAAAAGTATTTGAGATGATACGTAAAGCGAAGCCTAGTAGATTATATATTGCAGCTGATGGTGCAAGAACTTACAAAAAAAACGAGAACATAAAAACTGCCAAAGTGAGAGAAATTGCAAAAAAAGTTGATTGGCCTTGTGAAGTTAAAACATTATTTAGAGATCAAAATTTGGGTTGCAAAAAAGCAATAAGTGGGGCCATCAACTGGTTTTTTGATCATGAAGAACAAGGAATAATTTTAGAAGATGATTGCGTACCACACATAGATTTTTTTAGTTACTGTCATAATTTATTGGAGCGTTATAAGAAAAATGACAACATATTAGCTGTGGCGGGAACTAGTTTTTATAACAATCAGCTACCTCAAGAAACATCTTATTATTTTTCAAAGTATATCCCATGTTGGGGTTGGGCAACATGGAGACGTGCCTGGAAACATTATAAAAACGATATCTCTTTTTGGTCTGAATGGAGTGGTTCACATCACTGGTCAAATTTTACTCCAGACAAAGTGGAAAGAATATATTGGGAGCGTATTTTTAATATGGTAAAAGCTGGAAAAATAGATAGCTGGGCATATCCATGGACAGCAAGTATTTGGTATAATGGTGGACTGGTAGCTTGCCCAAGTGTTAATTTAGTCAGCAATATTGGATTTGGAAAAGACTCGACTCATACAAATAATCAAAATAATAAAATTTCAAATCTTCCAGTTAGAGAACTTGGTATTCTAAAACACCCAAATAAAATTGAGAGAAATTCAGAGATAGATACTTGGATATT
>MDTG01273805.1_pt1 | contig 15874 bp, 19 predicted proteins | sample 811421 | NCBI WGS metagenome assembly MDTG01 (sample SAMN05326645, study PRJNA326480) | marine metagenome | isolation source: seawater | place: Pacific Ocean: South East | collected 2011 | reverse complement strand
GAAAGGATCGCGTCGCGCACCTTGTTCTCGAAACCGGAATAGGCGTGGATGATATACCAGCGGGCAGCCATGAAACTCTCTCTTCTATCCTGAACCTTGTGGGTCTTTGTTTGCGGACGACGGCGATCAGAGCAGCGCGAGGAGCTGCTGCACGATCCAGCCGAAAACGGAATCGACGCCGAGGAAGAACAGCGAAAGGATCACCACCAGGATGAACACGAATATGGCGGTGCGAATCGTCTCTTCGCGCGTGGGCCACACCACCTTGGACGTTTCCGAACGCACCTGGCGGATGAATTCGCCCGGCGAAGTCTTCTTCTTCGGAGGCGTTGCGGCTTGTTTCGGTTCTTCGGCCATGGTCGGTCCGTCGCTTGCTCGGTTGAAAGTCGTATCGTCTCTTCCGGGTAGGGCTTCTCGCCGCCCCGGGCTGGATGTCCGGGAGGGGCTGCAAAGTTTCCAATGTCGGAAGACGGAAGGCTATTTAGGCGCGTGGCCATGGCTTGGCAAGGCTTTGCGCGACGCGCAATTCGCGCAATCGGTTACAACTGCAACATTGGGGCTATGCAGCAGGCCGCGCCGCCGATAGCACTATGCGCTTATCCAATAGGGACGCATGAGGGATTACCGCGAGAATGGCCGCCGAAACCGAAATGACACTGGGCGATAGACTGGTCGCGCCAGTCACCAACATTTCCGACCTGTTGTGGGGCGGCACCTGGGAGGGCGCGGAAATTATTCCCTTTCCGCCGTTGGCGCTGATCCTGCTTGGGGCCGGGGTCTGGTTCATGGTGGGGCTGCGGTTCTACCCGGTCGTCAGGTTGTGGAGCGCGATCACCGGCCTGTTCGCCGGACGCAAGAGCGAAGGCGCGGGCGAAATTTCGCCTTTTGCTGCGCTTTCCACGGCGCTTTCCGGGCAGGTGGGCACGGGCAACCTTGCCGGTGTCGCCACGGCCATCGCGCTGGGTGGACCCGGCGCAATCTTCTGGATGTGGATCACTGCGCTGTTCGGCATGGCGCTGGCCTTTGCGGAAGGCTCCCTGGCGATCCGTTACCGCGAGAAGACCAGCGACGGGGTCTATCGCGGCGGTCCGATGAGTTACATCATGATGGGCCTCGGCCCGAAATGGACGTGGCTGGCGGTCGTCTTCTGTATCGGAACGCTTTTCTCTGCTCTGGTCACCGGCAACTCCATTCAGGCCAACGCGGTGGCCGACGGCCTGCAGGAGCTGTTCGGGCTGGAAGAATGGCTGGGTGGCCTGATCGTGGCCCTCCTCGTATTCGTCGTCATCATCGGCGGCATCAAGTCGATCGGAAACGTGGCCGAGAAAGTGGTGCCGTTCATGGCGCTGGCCTACATCGTGATGGCTGTCATCGCGCTGATCCTGAATTTCCAGGATCTGGGCGAGACCTTCGCGCTGATCTTCGATGGGGCATTCAACCCGCAAAGCGCAGTGGGCGGCTTTACCGGGGCGGCCATCATCATGGCGATCCGCGCCGGTGTGGCGCGCGGCCTGTTCTCGAACGAGGCCGGGCAGGGCTCCACCCCCATCGCCCACGCCGTTGCGCAGACCAACGATCCCGAGCAACAGGGCCGCATGGCGATGCTGGGCACGTTCATCGATACCATCGTGATCTGCACCATGACGGCACTGGTGATCCTGACGGTGCGCGGCGATTTCACCGCCGGGGGCGAGGCGGTGCTGCACGCCTGGCAGAGCGACCGGGTGGGCTTTGAGATGACCAGCGGTGCCTTTGCCGCTGCATTCCCTGCCATGATCGGTTCCGTCCCCATTGGCACTCTGGTGGCCTCGATCGTGCTGATCCTGTTCGTCTTCACCACGCTGCTGACGTGGAGCTACTATGGCGAGCGGGCGATCACTTTCATCTACGACCGGTTCAAAGGCTCCAACCGCGCGGGCGAGAAGAAGCTGCACATGGCCTGGCGCGTCCTGTGGTGCGTGGTGATCTTCGTGGGTGCTGCACAGCCGAGCGAACTGGTATGGCGCCTGGGCGACATTTCCAATGCCACGATGCTGCTGCCCAATATCCTGGCGCTGCTTCTGCTAAGCGGGGTGGTGTTCAAGCTGTCGCGCGGCATCAGGGATGCCGGCCCCGATCACCATGCCGATACACCGGAAGAGCCGGAAGAATACTGATCCGCATGCACGCCGGACAGGCGGGCCGCGCAATAAGGGGCCGGGAAGCGGATTGCTTCCCGGCCCCTTTTGTGTGGAAGTGCCTGCGGCGCTAGGCGCGGCCGAACAGGCGTGCGAAAAATCCCGGTTCTTCCATCGGCTGGATCTTTCCATGCGACATCGCACGGAAACTCGCGTCACTGTAGAAACGCGGACTGCTCCAGCTGTCAGGCTTGCTGCTGCGGAAGATTCTGGCCATGCCTATCTCCTTTCCCCTGAAACATGGAGCCTTAACTCTCCATGCCATGCAACGGTTCCCGCTTTGAGGGGCTGCGTTGCGACCAGAACACCATGCATCACCGCGCAATCTTAACGAAGCGGGCGCTTGCGGGTAGTTGTGGATTGCCGGGAAACGCTGGTGCCGCGCGGCGAGGCCGGAAGCGAAGGCACGCAGGGCATTCTCGCGGAGGCGAAAATGCAAAACGAAATGGCAGGGGCGATAGGATTCGAACCTACGACCCTCGGTTTTGGAGACCGATGCTCTACCAGCTGAGCTACACCCCTGCAGGTTCGAAAGCGGGCCTCTATAGCGATGCCGTGACGAACGCAAGCGACCTGATGCGCGCAGTTTGATATAGGTGGTGGAATGCATTCTCCCGTTCCCAAATTGATTCCCCCCGACGTGCTGCTGCTGGCCTATCGCAGCGGGCTTTTCCCGATGGCCGATTCGCGCGAGGACGAGGAGGTTTTCTGGGTCGAGCCGCGCCAGCGCGCAATTCTGCCGCTGGATGGCTTCCACTGCTCCCGCTCGCTGGCAAAAGTGCTGAAGCAGGATCGCTTCCGCGTGACCTTAGATGCCGATTTCGGCGCGGTGATGGATGCATGCGCGCAGCCTCGACCCGATCCCGAAGCGGGCCCGGAATCAGGCGCGACGAGCGGCACCTGGATCAGCCACACGATTTCCGCCAGCTATCGTAACCTGCACCGCCATGGCCATGCGCATTCGGTGGAATGCTGGCTGGGCGACGAGTTGGTGGGCGGCCTTTACGGGGTGGCATTCGAACGGGTTTTCTGCGGCGAGAGCATGTTCAGCCGCGCTGACAATGCCAGCAAGGTGGCCCTGGCATGGCTGGTGGCGCTGATGAAGCGGGCAGGCTTCGTGCTGCTCGATTGCCAGTTCATGACCGGACACCTGGCGTCATTAGGGGCGGTGGAAATCAGCCGCGATCAGTATCAGGAATTGCTGGCGAAAGCGTGTGACAAGGAAGCTTTGCTAAGCCTGCCACAAGCCCATGCCGCGCTGCTTCAGGCAGCTTCCGCCTCTGCTTCTTCGCCGGGGAAGCTCATCGCGCAGTCCTTTACCCAGACATCGTAGATCGGGTGTTCGACGACGTTCAGGCTGGGCGAGTTCCTGAACAGCCAGCCAGAGAACACGCGCTTGAATTCCGGATCTTCATCAGGATTGCGCACGTCGTTCACGAACACCTGCACAAATGCGCCGGTTTCCGCCGGACTTTCCCACGGCGCGGTGCGTTCGCAGGCAGACAGGCGGATTACCACGTCATCCACCCGGCGCGATTCGCCGGGACGCATCTCGATATCGCGCGAGATATTGTTTCGCTTGTTGATCAGCCCCAGCGTGGCCACTCGCTGTTCCATGGGCGTGCCGACGGCCTCGACATCGCCAAGATCGGGCAAGGGATCGCTGACCAGCTCATCAGGCACTTCGGTCGCCTGCGCTTCAGGTTCGGGCGCATCCTCGCCACAAGCCGCCAGCGCCAGCGCCGCAAGGGCGACTGCGGTCAGCCTCACGCGTCGGGGGTCCACGCTTCGTAATCGCCGGTGGCGCGGGCACGCTTGCCGCCCCGCTCCAGCGCGCCTGACGGCAGGTAGCGGCGATCGGTCCCGGTAGCGTTGGGCGTATAATCCACTTCCCAGATCTTCGGCGGAGCGAGGTGGCTTTCCGGCAGTTCGTCATAGGAGCCGTGCAGCCAGCCGTGCCATTCGCTCGGCACGCGGCTGGCGTCATTGGCGCCATTGTAGATCACCCAGCGACGTTCGCGCTGGCCGGGCTTCACGCTCTTGGAGCGATAATACTTGTTACCCTGTGCATCGGTGCCGATATGCTCGCCATTGCGCGAGGACCACAGCGAGGTACCGATGGTGGCGCCGTCCCACCAGGTGAAGATCTTTCCCAGGAAGCTCATGGCAGGCCATTAGCGAGTCCCGAGACAAAGGCCAATAGGTTTGCGCTCGTCCTGGCCGCTGCTGAAGGACCGCAAGGGCAACGCTCCGACCGAGGTCGAAACGAAAGAACGAGGCTACCACTCCACCAGATCGCCGGGACCAATCCCCAGTTCCCTGGCCCGGCCACTATTCAGTTCCAGCACGCCGATGGCAGGCCCATCGGAATAGACGCTGGTTTCATTGTAAGGCACGCCGTCCGCGATATTGAGAATGCGTTTGTCAGGGCCGATGAAGATGATGTCCAGCGGCAGCACCGTGTTGCGCATCCAGAAGCCCAGCTGTTGCGGGGAATCGTAAGGAAAGATCATCGCTTCGTCCGCGCCCATTTCGGTGCGGAACATCAGCCCGCGCTGCTGGGCACTGTCCGTATCCGCAAGTTCTGCCATGAAAGTGTACGTACCCGCGTCACTAGTGACAGTTACGGGGATGACTTCCAGTCCCGACTCGGGGTGATGGGAAAGCGCCGCGCTGGTCGGCTCGGGCACCTGCTCGGCGGCTTGCGGAGAGCAGGCTGCGATCGTGGCTGCTGTCGCCATGGCGACGATCGACAGCAAATAACGGTTCGAATTCATGATCCCCAAGTTCCGGTCTCCTCGCGGGCTTCCTCTGCCCATTGTTCTGCCGCATCTGCGTTCTCGGCATCCAGCACGGCAAGCACATGATCAAACGTGTGGCCTGCGCGCAGCATCGCCGCAATCTGTTTCTCTCGCTTTTCGCGGGGCAAAGGTTCGGCGCAAAAAGGTCCGAAGCCGCGCTTCCTGGCAAGATGCACTGCGGCGGTGCGAGCCGTGTGTTCGGCAGGTGCAACGTCATCTGCCACGGCTTCGGCAATGCCCGCCTGCCCCAACGCCTGCTTCACACGCCGTTGGCCATAGCCCCGCCGCAGCAGGTCGCTGGCCTTTGCCCGGGCGTAAACTGCATCGTCGACATACCCCTTGGCGACGAAGCGCGAGACCATGGCGGCAACGTCCGGCCCGTCTCCTTCTTCTTCCCAGCCACGTTCGCGCAGTTTGCGATGCAGGTAACGCTCCAGCTTGGCCGCGCTGGTGGCGAAACGGGCGACATAGGCAAGCGCCAGTTCCTCGAAACTGACCGCATTGAGCGGCCTTTTTCGACGCGGTTCGCGTTTATGCTCTTGTGAATTGCGCTCCATTGGCCTTATTCGTGCCACACTTCCTGTCAAATGGGAAAGATTGACGCGGTGTCGATGGAAATGTCGACGCCGCGAATGCTATTCGGGAAGCGCCAGAAGAGCGCGCGATAAGGGGTAACCCACAGCACTTATGACCGACCTCAAACCTACGCCCAACGACTGCGCATTGCCGCGCCGTCGATCGGATTTCGTCACCTTCAACGAAGCCATCGACTACGCCGCGCGAAGCGAAAAGGGCATGAATTTCCATGACATGCGCGGCGCTCTCGCCTGTGTCTACCCCTACAGCCAGATGCGCGAGGATGCCATTGCAGATGCCCGCCGGCTGGTGGACATGGGCATCGGCAAGGACGATCGCGTGGCGCTGGTGGCGGAAACCGGCCCGGAATTCGCCGCGCTGTTTTGCGCCTGCGTCTACGCCGGTGCGTGGCCTGTGCCACTACCCCTGCCCACCACCTTCGGGGGCAAGGAAAGCTATATCGATCAGCTGGCAGTGCAGCTGCAAAGCTCGGACCCGAAGATCCTGCTCTACCCGCCCGAAATCGCCGAAATGGCTGCTGCGGCGGCAGAGCGGCAGGGCTGCCATGGCATGGACTGGGAAACCTTCAAGGCGAAAGACGCGCCCGAAGCTGACCTGCCTGAGGCGAAGCCGGAAGACATCTGTTACCTGCAGTATTCCAGCGGCTCCACCCGCTTCCCCACCGGCGTTGCCGTTACTCACGAGGCGCTGCTGCACAACCTGTTCGGCCATGCCGATTCCATGAATATCGGCTATAACGACCGGGTGGTCAGCTGGCTGCCTTGGTATCACGATATGGGCCTGGTCGGCTGCTTCCTGTCGCTGATCGCCAACCAGATGAGCGTGGACTATCTGAAGACCGAGCATTTCGCCCGCCGTCCGCTGGCATGGCTCGATCTCATCAGCCGCAACAAGGGCACCACACTCAGCTATTCGCCGACTTTCGGTTACGATATCTGTGCACGGCGCGTATCCAGCCAGACCAATGTTGCAGAACGGTTCGACCTGTCGCGCTGGCGTACGGCCGGCAACGGCGCGGACATGATCCGCCCGGATGTGATGCAGAACTTCGTCAACGCCTTTGCCGAAGCGGGCTTCAAGGCCAGCGCCTTCACTCCCAGCTACGGTCTGGCCGAAGCGACCCTTGCCGTGACTGTGATGCCGCCGGGTGAAGGTATCCGCGTCGAACTGGTGGAGGAAGAGCGGCTGTCGGGCACCCGCCGCGACCTTTCACGCCCCGCCCGCTATCGCGCCATCGTCAACTGCGGCAAGCCGCTGAAGGACATGGATGTCGAAATTCGCGGCGAAAATGGCGAGGTCAAGGGCGATCACCAGATCGGCAAGGTCTGGTGCCGCGGACCCAGCGTGATGCACTCCTACTTCCGCAACGAGGAAGCGACCGAGGAATGTCTTGTAGAGGGTTGGCTGGACACCGGTGACATGGGCTACATGGGCGATGGCTATCTGTTCATTGTCGGCCGTGCCAAGGACATGATCATCATCAACGGCAAGAACCACTGGCCCCAGGATATCGAGTGGGCGGTGGAACAGTTGGCAGGCTTCAACCATGGCGATATTGCCGCCTTCTCCATCGAAACGGAGAACGGCGAGGAAGCGCCTGCCGTGCTGGTGCACTGCCGCGTGTCCGATCCCGGAGAACGGGTGAAGCTGCGCGACCAGATCGCCGACAAAGTGCGATCCGTTACCGGCATGAACTGCGTTGTGGAACTGGTGCCCCCGCGCACCCTGCCGCGCACGTCGTCGGGCAAGCTGAGCCGCGCCAAGGCGAAAAGGTTGTACCTGTCAGGAGAGATCGAGCCGATCGACCTGGCGGCGTAAGCGGTCAGCCCAGCAGCAGAACGCCCAGCACGAACAGCAGCGCCAGCAGCCCCGCACCCCACACGAATGTGCGGATCTTGGGAATGCCTGCCCAGTACAGTGGCAGGTATATCAGCCGCGCGACCAGCCACACCCATGCCGCAATTGCGGTAAGGTCGCTCGCCTTGCCAGCAACTACCACGCCGCCAAGCGCGATGATCGCCAGCGGCAGGGTTTCCAGGAAATTGCCGCGGGCGCGGTCCAGCCGACCGGCGATATCATTCAGCGGCGGCGTATTCTCGTCGCGCGCACCCATATTCCATTCGACGCCGTATTGCTGCGTCTTGTAATGCGTGGCGGCAAATACGTGGATGAGAAGCAGCACGCCCGAAAGCGCAAGGACTGTCAGTTCTGCAGGCATCAGTTGTTTCCTCCGGCTGCCCACTCAAGCGTTACCGGACCATATCCGTTCCCGTTCGCGCTCGCGTCCACTGCAATATTGTGATGGGAAAAGGCATTGCGCACCGCTGCCACGGCGTCTGCAGGTCCGCTGATGGCAATGGGCACGCCAACCCGGCTTTGCGCCCATGCTGCCAGCGCCACAGCCTGCGTTCCTTGCGTGGTAAGGGCATAGCTGTCGGGCGTCTCTCCCTCGCCCTCAACCCGTTCGAAAGTGACCTGCGAAAGCGGACGCAGCGGCGGCGTGAGGCGAATGTCCCATTCAGGCTCCAGCGCGTCGATCCGACGCTCCAGCTCGGCATAGGCTGACAAGGTGGCGCCATCCAGCGGGCGCGCCGTCACCAATGCGCGGCGGCGTTCGCGGTCCACCGTTACCTCGTCCACCGGCACACCGGCCAGCAGCGCCAGTCTGTCAGCAATATCTTCTGCCTGTTCCAGCGCAGCGCGTTCCTGTGCGCGGGCCTGCGCCAGCTGCGCTTCTTCCGCCGCCTGCGAGCTGGTGCCCACGCGCAGCTGGGTCAGGGATATTTCCACTGGCCTGCCCAGTTGGCGGGTGAGAATAGCTTCGGCGCGTCCTTCGGCATCCACCACCAGTTCTGGCGTCAGCACGGTGGCACTGATGCGCATCGGATCGGTATCGAAGCTCGGATCCATCTGCGACACCGTTGCACGGCCGGCAAACACTTCCACCACCACGCTGCGTGCCTCGCGGGTTGCCTGCGTTTCCCACACGATTTGCCTCAACGACAGAAACAGCGGGATCGCCAGCGCCACGAACGCGCCAAAGATCAGCAACGATTGAAGCTGCGTCTGCTTTTCGGAAAGGCTGGTGGAAAATCCGTATATGCGCGCCATCGCAGTCGCGGTCAGGGCGATGGCGGTGAGGTTGGTGATAAACAGGAACAGCGCACCCCAGAATACCGTACCGTTCATCGTGGCAAGGCCAAAGCCTACGGTCGCCAGCGGCGGCATCAAGGCGGTGGCAATCGCCACGCCCACGATGGTGCCTTCCCGCCCGCGGATCATGGCATAGGCGCCAGCCACGGCGGAGAAGAATGCCACAGCCAGGTCGAACAGGTTGGGGCGCGTGCGCGCGGCGATTTCGCTGGTCACTTCCTGCAACGGCGACATCATTACGATCAAGGCGCAGAAGACGATTGCGAACAAGGTGCCGATGGCCAGCGACTTGCCCGATTGCCGCAACCATTTGAAATCGCCCGTAGCCAGCGCAAAGCCGACGCCCATGATCGGGTCCATCAGCGGGGACAGCAGCATGGCGCCGATGACCACGGCAGGCGAAGACAGCAACAACCCGAGAATGGCAATACCTGCCGACATCGATACCATCAGCAGGTAGCGCGCGGACAGCTGGCATTCGCTGCGGCGCTTTTCGATCACCGCAACCTGATCTACCGTCCCGGTGACATCGTGCCCCCACCACGCGCGAAAGCTGCTGAGGACATTGCGAAAGCCGCTGGTAGCCTTGGCGGCGTTGCCTGTACCTGTGACTGTATCCCCCGGAGTTTGTTCTGATTGCATTGCGCATCATTATCGCGGAAACTCCACCGCGCACAACTTGAAACGCGTGTCTTGCATCACTAATACAGTTGGTGAGCGCCAGCACGGGCAAAGAGGGAATTGAAGGCGAATGGCCACCGAGAACAAGACGACGACTGCGACAGCAACCGATTTCGAGCTGACGCCGCCAGACCCCGTGCCCGACGTGAAACCCGCGGCGGCGGCAGGTCTGGTGCCTGTCAGCGAGGAGAAGAAAACCGCGCTGCAGGAAAAGGTCGACGGGTTCGTGAACGAACTGGTCTCGCTGGATGCCAATTCGCCCGATTTCGGCAAGAAGGTGGATCAGATCACCAACATGGGCCGCAAGGAAATCATGGCCGCCAGCCAGATGTCCAACCGCTTCCTCGATCGCCCGGTGCGCGCGATGGATGCAGACAGCGGCGTTGGCACCGACCTGGCCGAGCTTCGCCGCACGGTCGAAGACCTAGATCCCGGTCGCAAGGGCAAGATGACCGGGCGCAAGCTGTTCGGCATCATCCCTTTCGGCAACAAGCTCAAGAACTACTTTGACAGCTACACCAGCGCGCAGGGCCACATTCAGGCCATTCTGGCACGACTTTCCAGCGGCAAGGACGAATTGCTGATGGACAACGCCGCCATCGATGTGGAGCGGCAGAAGCTGTGGGAAGCGATGGGCAATCTGGAACAGATGATCCATATCGCCAAGACGCTGGATACCGAATTGGAGGAAAAGGCCACAGAGCTAGATTCCTCCGATCCGCAAAAGGCCAAGGCCATCCGTGAAACCGCGCTGTTCTATGTCCGCCAGCGCACGCAGGACCTGCTGACGCAGATGGCAGTTTCCGTGCAGGGCTACCTGGCACTGGATCTGGTCAAGAAGAACAACGTCGAACTGGTGAAAGGCGTGGACCGCGCCAGCACCACCACCGTTGGCGCGCTGCGCACCGCCGTTACCGTGGCGCAGGCGATGACCAACCAGAAACTGGTGCTGGGCCAGATTACCGCGCTGAACGAAACCACCGCCGGCATTATCGATTCCACCGGCCAGATGCTGCGCGACAACACTGCCAAGATTCACGAACAGGCAGCAAGCAGCACGATCCCGATGGAAACGCTGCAACGCGCCTTCCAGAATATCTATGACACCATGGACGAGGTGGACAGCTTCAAGCTGCGGGCCCTCGATTCCATGAAGCAGACGGTAGAAACGCTTTCTACCGAAGTGGAGAAATCCAAGGGCTACATCGCCCGCGCCGAAGGACAGGCGCAGGCCGCCGCGCAAGTGAATGACAGCGGCCTGTTGAGTCTGGAGGGCTGATGGCCGAAGACCTGACACGGCAAAGCGACCGCCTGCTGCAGGAAGGCCGCGCGCTGGTGCGCGACAACCAGGAGGGCGGCCGTCACCGGTTGCAGGGTCGCTCCATCGGGCGCGGCTCCAAGCAGGTGAAGCTGAAGAACGCCCTCAGACGCGCAGGCTATTTCGGCGCTGCGGTGCTGGCAATCTTCATTGCCGCCAGCGTGGCGGGCATGATCCTTAATGGGATCGGCTTTGCAGGCGTCATGGTGGCATTCTTCGCTATCTTGGCCGCTGGCTTCATCTTTGCCAATTATCCCAGGGTGCGCGTGCCCAACCGAGCCGACCTTTCGCGCACACAGGATGCCAAGCAACTGGTGCAGCGTACCGAGCTGTGGCTGGAAAGCCAGCGCCCCGCGCTGCCCGCGCCCGCTGTCACGCTGGTGGACGATCTGGGTGTCCAGCTGGATGCACTGGGCAAGCAGCTGGAGCATGTCGACCCGGCCCACCCGGCAGCACAGGAAACGCGCAAGCTGGTGGGCGAATACCTGCCGGAAACGATCGACAGCTACCGCAAGATACCCGGCCACCTGCGCCGCGAGGAGCGCGCCGGGTCCACCCCGGACAGGCAACTGGTGGACAGCCTCGGCAAGATCAGCAAGGAAATCGACCACGTGACCCGGCAACTGGCCGAAGGTTCGCTGGACGATCTGGCGATCAAGAGCCGTTATCTCGATTACAAATATGGCGGTGAAGACACTTCGCTTCCTCCCCCGGGCCTGGATTTGGCTAACAAGGATTCCTGATGGACGTTGAAATTCCCCACACCCTCGGCCGCGACGAAGTGCGCCGCCGCTTGCGCGATAATTCGCACAAGATCGGCGACAACATCCCCGGCGGCATGGCCGACGTGCAAACCAACTGGCCCAGCGAGGACCGGATGACAATGTCGATCAGCGCCATGGGGCAATTGCTGACGGGCCATGTCGATGTGGAGGATGACAAGGTGATTTTTCACATGGTGCTGCCGCCCGCGCTGGGCTTCCTGCAGCCGATGGTGGATGCCGCAATTCGCGATCAGGGGCAAAAGCTGCTTTCGGCGCCCAGCGACTGACTAGAGCTGGCGCTCTTTCTCGAGGTACGCCTCGGGAATGCGCAGCGAGCGGGCGGCTTCGCGGGTTTCCTGCAGAAAAATCAGCAATGCCCACATCAGCAGGCCAATGGCGACAATGAAAGCTGCTGCCGCAAGCCCGTTCAGGCTGACATGGGCGAATTCCGCCACAAACAGCAGCACGACCGTTATTCCGATGGCGATACCCGCCAGCACGAGGCGCAGCAGTGCGCTGCCGATCAGGGCGATGCGGTGATCGAGCGAGCGAATTTCCCGGACGACGACGTCATGCTCCATGCCTTGCGTCTCGCCATGCTCGCGCTGCAACTGGCGGCTGCGATCGACCACGCGGCCAAGCCGCTGGGTTAGTGTGCCGATGATGTTGCCGATGGCCACCAGCACGAAGACCGGTGCAAGCGCAAGCTGAATGGTCTGGGCGATCATGGTGTCCATCACTGGCTTGCGGCTCCGGCCAGCTTGCCCACCTTCTGCGCGCCCTCCATGGTGGTGACGAGCACTTCATTTCCATCCACCACGATAGCCACATCGGTCAGACCGATGGCGCTGATGCGCGGACCATCGCTGACTGCCAGAACGCCATGGCAATCGACCAGTTCGACGTTTCCGTCCGTGCTGTTGCCCTCAGCGTCAACCGTTTGCGCATCGCGCAAAGCGTGCCAGTTGCCGATGTCGGACCAGCCCATCGCGACAGGCACCATCGCGGCGCGGGCAGTCTCCTCCATCACTGCATAGTCGACCGATTCCGACTGGATGGCGGCAAATGCCTGGGGATCGGGATGGAAACGGGCGCCATCGACCGTGCCACGCTCCACGCAGCGTACAATGGCCTCGGCCATTGCCGGGCGATGCTGCGCGAGTTCGGCCATGAACGCGCCGGCACGGAAAGCAAATATGCCGCCATTCCAGCTGTAATCGCCCGAGGCGAGAAACTGCATGGCACGATCAAGATCGGGCTTTTCCACGAATTGCGCGACGGCAAATCCGCCTTCCACTGCCTCGCCCCGGCGGATATAACCGAACCCGGTCTCAGGCGCGGTGGGCGTAATGCCGAAAGCGACCATGTAATCCTGGCGTGCCAGTGCAGCGGCAGCTTTTATCGCAGCATGAAAGGCCGACACGTCGGCAATGTAATGGTCGCTGGGACACACCAGCATAACGGCATCGACCGGCAAGCGGGCAGCGGCGAGTGCAATGGCGGCGGCGGTATTCTTCGCCTCCGGCTCCACGATGATATTGGCAGTGCCTGCCAGCTGTTGCTCCACATGCGGCAGGTGCGTGCCGCCCGTTACCACGGTGGGCGCGGTGAACAGTGCGGGATCGGCTGCGCGTGCCAGCGTGGCCTGGAAAAGGGTCTGCTCCCCCACCAGCGGCAGGAATGGCTTGGGCATGGACTTGCGGCTGCGTGGCCAGAGACGCGTGCCGCTGCCACCACAAAGGATGACCGGATTGATTTCGCTCATGCAGCATTTGTCATCCATCACGGCCACCCATGCAAGTGACTTGTTACATGGCGATGATCAGCGCGACCTGAAATCGACCCGGTAGCCGTAGCGTGCCTCTACCGGGGTGCCATCGCGCGCGGTCGCCGGGTTGAAACGGATCCGTTCCACCACCAGCGGGCAGACCCGCGCCGTGGTGGCGGCATCGACCTGTGAGCTGGCGACCGAGCAATTGCGCGCGCGTCCATCGGTCGTGACGGTGAAATGCACTGTAACCGACTTTCCAAAGCGCGCAGCCCGGCCGCCCTCAGGCACGGGAAAATCGCGCGCCTCGTTCAGCTCTCCCGACCGAACCGAGGGGCCTGCGGCAACCGCGCCGCCCTGCCCCGATCCACTGCGCCCGCTGCCCGTGCCATCGCCCTGCCCGCCTGCGCCGGTCCCATCGCCGCGATCCGTCGCACCGGAAGCATTGGCGGTGCCGGTGGAACTGGCGCGCGGTGCGGGGCTTGGCCGCGGCAACGGCTGCGGCGGGGCGACCACTTCGCGCGCCACGGCCTCTTTGCCGGCCTCTGCCGCAGCGCCTTCGTCAGGCTGCGGCGGAGCCATACTCGGCTCCACTTCGGGCGGCTCTTCCTCGTAAGTGGAAACGGTGACAGTCACCATTGAGGTCGCCTGCTCGATCACTCTGGCAGTGAAATCGGGGGCCAGCGCACGGGCCAGGCCATAGAGAGCGGCGAGGTGCAGAAGCACGATCAGCACGATCAGCTTCCAGTTCAGACGCTTCTTTTCCGCGCCGTATCCAGCAGTCCCCATGGGTTCTCCTTCCTTGCCGCAAACTAGCGATGCGCGCCGGTTTGGCCAGCCCCTCCACGAGGCGAGGTCATGGCGCGACGAAGCGAGGAACGGGATGTCTGAACCAACCGTTGTGTAGGTGTAAGTAAATAGAAAAGAAAGGAAATCTCATGTTTGAGAAGCTCCGCATCAAGGAACATATGGAAGTCACCAATTTCGAAGGCCAGCACCTTGGCACCGTCGATGATGTCGACGGCGACAAGATCAAGCTGACACGTTCGGACAGCAGCGACGATATGCACCATTACATGCCGCTGGATTCGGTTGACCGCATTGACGATAACCGCGTCTATCTGAAGCAGAACGCGACCATTCCCGTTGGCCTCGCCTCCTAGATAGCGCACCAGTTCAGAGACAAAGCCCCGCGAGCCACAACGGCAAGCGGGGTTTTTTCATGGCCGCAGCTGGCAGCAACAGGTCGACAAGCGGCCACTGCCTGCCTAGCTCCATGGGCATGACCGGATCCTATCGCTTTGCCATAGATCGCGGCGGCACCTTTACCGATGTCGTGGCGCAGACCCCAGCCGGCGAAATCGTCACGACCAAGCTGCTCTCCCGCAATCCCGAGCAGTATCCCGACGCCGCCAGCGAGGCTGTGCGAAGGTTGATGGAAAAGCACGGGCGCGCGCGCCTTGCCGAACTGCGCATCGGCACCACCATCGCCACCAACGCCCTGCTGGAGCGCGAGGGCGAGCGCGTGGCGCTGGCGATCACGCGCGGCCATGCCGACGCGCTGAAGATCGGCAACCAGGCGCGGCCCGACATTTTCGCGCGGCACATCGTAAAGCCCGAACGGCTGGAGAGCCGCACGATCGAGATCGCCGAGCGCGTGGGAGCGGACGGCGAGGTGCTGGTCCCGCTGGACGAAAGCGCCGCGCGGCGCGACCTGGAGGCGTTGCGCGAAGAAGGCTACGAAGCGCTTGCCATCGTCCTGATGCATGGCTGGCATTTTCAGGAGCATGAGAAGAGGCTGGCCGCAATCGCCCGCGAACTGGGCTTCACGCAGGTCAGCGCCAGTCACGAGGTCAGCCCGCTCATCAAGCTCGTGCCGCGCGGCGATACCAGCGTGGCCGACGCCTATCTCTCGCCGGTGATCCGGCAATATGTCGACCAGCTGGCGGAGCGTCTGCCCGATCACGGATCGCTGCGCTTCATGCAGTCGAACGGCGGCCTTGCCGATGCGCGCGCCTTTCGCGGCAAGGATGCTGTCCTTTCCGGCCCTGCTGGCGGCGTTGTCGGCATGGTGCAGACGGCGCAGGCGCTGGGGTATGACAAGCTGATCGGTTTTGACATGGGCGGCACCAGCACCGATGTCTGTCACTATTCGGGCGAATATGAGCGCACGAGTGACAGCGTAGTGGCGGGCATCCGTATCGCTGCGCCCATGATGCAGGTGCATACCGTGGCCGCGGGCGGCGGCTCCATCTGCCGCTTCGATGGCCAGTCCCTGCGCGTCGGCCCGGCCAGCGCGGGCGCGGACCCCGGCCCTGCCTGCTATCGCAAGGGCGGGCCGCTGACCGTCACCGATTGCAATCTCGTGCTGGGGCGCATCGACCCTGCCGAATTTCCCAAGGTGTTCGGACCCGAAGGCAACCAGCCGCTCGACCCGGAGGCTTCGCGCAAACGCATCGACGAGATCATTGCCCAGCTGCCCGAACCGATGTCGCGGGAGGAACTGGCCGAAGGTTTTCTCACCTTGGCGGTGGATGAAATGGCCAATGCCATCCGCACCATTTCCACCGCGCGCGGTCACGACGTGACGACCCACGCCCTCGCCTGCTTCGGCG
>MDTG01094374.1_pt1 | contig 15874 bp, 13 predicted proteins | sample 811421 | NCBI WGS metagenome assembly MDTG01 (sample SAMN05326645, study PRJNA326480) | marine metagenome | isolation source: seawater | place: Pacific Ocean: South East | collected 2011 | reverse complement strand
TGAGTTTTTCCATAAATAATTCAGATTCCTAACATAACAAACAACTAGGAGAACATCCCAAATGTATAATTCAGAATCCCTTCAAGAGAAGTGGGCTCCCGTACTAGAGCACTCTGGTCTTGATAACATCAAAGATAATCATAGACGTGCAGTTACTGCTGTACTTCTAGAGAACCAAGAACGCTTCATGCGTGAAGAGCGTGGTCTTATTACTGAGACTCCAACCAACTCCGCTGGTACTGGTGGTTTCTCAGGTTCAGGTAATAACCCACCTGTTGCTGGTTTCGACCCCGTTCTAATCAGTCTTATTCGCCGTTCAATGCCTAAGTTGATGGCATATGACATTTGCGGCGTCCAACCAATGTCTGGTCCTACCGGACTTATCTTCGCAATGCGTTCACAACGTGGTGCTGACCGTGATGGTAACGGTGCAACCCCTAACGTATTCACCAACGAAGCATTCTACAACGAGACTCCTTCTGGATTCTCTGCTGATGACGGTGCATATTCTGCCGCAACTGGTGAGAATGCAACCAACCCTTCAGTTCTTAACGCTGCATCACCAGGTGATTATGCCGCTGTCGGTGGTATGAACACTGCGACTCAGGAAGCACTTGGATCTTCTGCAGGAACCGCTTTCCGCGAGATGTCATTCTCGATCGAGAAAGTTGCTGTTGAAGCAAAAGGTCGCGCTCTGAAAGCTGAGTATTCACTAGAACTCGCTCAAGACCTTAAGGCGATCCATGGTCTTGACGCTGAAGCAGAACTTGCTAACATTCTTTCTGCTGAAGTTCTTGCTGAAATCAACCGTGAAGTTGTACGTACTATCTACGTAACTGCAAAACCAGGTGCTCAGAACAACGTTGCTAACGCAGGTTCATTCGACCTAGACGTTGACTCCAACGGTCGTTGGATGGCAGAGAAGTTCAAAGGACTTATCTACCAGATTGAAAGAGATGCTAACGCGATTGGTCAAGAGACTCGTCGCGGGAAGGGTAACTTCATCGTCTGTTCTGCAGACGTTGCAAGTGCTCTAGGTATGGCAGGCGTTCTTGATTACGCTCCTGCTCTTGGTGGTAACAACGGTTTGACCGGTGTTGATGACACCGAGTCAACTCTAGTTGGTACTCTTAACGGTCGTATCAAGGTCTATGTTGACCCATATTCTGCTAACATTGCAGATGACCACTTCTACGTCATGGGTTATAAGGGTACTTCTGCATATGATGCAGGACTCTTCTACTGCCCATACGTTCCCCTCCAGATGGTTCGTTCCATCGGTCAGGACACCTTCCAACCAAAAATTGGATTCAAGACTCGCTACGGCATGGTCGCGAACCCATTCTCCCGTGGAACCACGCAGTCAAGCAACGCTCTTACTGCAAACGCAAACGTCTACTACAGACGCACCCGTGTTCTCAACCTTATGTGATAAAGGTTGCTGTGGGGCAGGATGTCCCACATGTCCTTTCAGACCTCCCTCAAAAAGGGGGGTCTTTTTTTATAAATAGTTTTAAAACATTATGGCATATTTTGCTGACAACCCAAACTGCCCATCTAATTTCCTATCGGGAGTTGGATTTCAGTTTAGTCTAAAAAAATTGCCTGGAGTATCATTTTACTGCCAATCTGCTAATGTACCATCACAAAATTTAGCTGTAGCAACTCAAGCAACTAGATTTAATACAATACCAGAACCAGGTGATGAAGTAAATTATGATGATCTAACTATTAGATTTTTAGTAGATGAAGACTTAAAAAATTATAGATCTATACATAATTGGATCCGATATCTAGGTCATCCAGAAGGAGAAGATGATTGGACAACCTATTGCGATGGAGATTCATATCAAGAAAAAAATTATAGTGATGGTATTTTATTTGTATTAGATTCAAATTTCAATAGAAAATTTAAAATTTATTTTAAAGATCTTTTCCCAGTGTCACTATCGGGATTAAATTTTGATTCTACATATACGGATACGGAATATTTTGCTGTTGATGCTACATTTAAATTTACTATATTCGATATTGAGGAGGTAGGAGCGACTGGTTTTTTTACCCCAGCTGATCCACCAACAGTATCTATAAGCCACACAATAGATTCCAGTAATAATGTTGTATTAACTTGGAGTTCTGAAAATGCATCAAATGTCATTATTGATCAAGGAGTAGGTGAAGCATCATTATTTGGAACTGACACAATTCCATCTTCAACTGTTCGTCAAAGAGCGTCTGATGGTTCGACAATTTACACAATTACGGCTATCGGTCGAGGGGGAACTGCAACGGCATTTACCACAGTAATTGTAACGACTAATATAGTTAACATTGCAGTTATAGACGAAAGTGATTCGCAATCTATTAATAGTATGAGAACTAGATGGGCTTCTTTCAGATCAAACTGGCCAGACAGAAAATTCTACTTACTACAACCATCTACATGTACAAATTATGATGTTTTAAGATGTCCAGTAAACTTTATGGAAGAAACAGATCCAACTAGTATTACTAATGTTTGTAGTGAATCCGTTCTTCCAGGGGGGACATCTCTAGTCTGGAGCACATTAGAAGCAAATAATACGGGATCATATAGAGGATTTACACATTCTGCTTGGTCTTCATTTATGAATACCTATGCATATTCTAGGGTTCCACAATCAGGATCATTAAGTTCAGAACCAGATCCATATGGGGTAAAAACGGATTCTTATGTGGTTACTTTTCAAAAGACAGGAGTATATCAAATAAATGCAGCTGCCGATAATGCTGGAACTGTTACAATAGATGATACAACTTTCAATGCAGTAGGGTTTTTTGAAACAAATGTTGAAGTAGGTACTATACATTTATCTAAAGGTGATCATACAATTACACTCAAACAAGAAAATTATGCAAATGGTGATGCATTTGCACTTAATCCAGTTGGATTAGCTGTTACTATTAATTACATTACTGAAACTGATACTAACTATGGACATTATACTTCAACATCTCAAGGAGTCGTTGAAGTTTCTGATTACAATAATTCTACAAAGGAAGAGAGCTTTGAAAATATTAGTAATTATGGAGTCTTTGTTGCTGGTTTAGAAAATGCTTGTGGCGATCTGAGTGATATGATAACTCTCTTTAGTTCTGGGCCGGATCTTTCTAGAGTATTGAGTTATATTAATGCTGGTGGAATATTTTGGTTTAAGAGTGAATGGGTTGGTGGAGGATGTGCAAACCATCCAAACGTAAATACCATTCTAACTTTGTTGGGAACTACAATTAGAATTACTGGAGATTCTGGAACCGTAGGTAATATGACTGCAACTCCTGAAGCAATAGCTGCTGGATTACCAGAAGTTCTATATCATAACGCTACAGGAGTATTTGATCCTGGAGCTAATGGTAACGTACTTTATACATCACCTGGAGGAAATTCTTGGGTGTATGAAAGAATGGGTAATGGTTTTCTTTTATGTACTGCTGACGTTAATAGTTGGATGGATGGGACATATACATTATTGCCTCCAGGTAACATATATAATGGATTAAGATCTTTACTATAAATAGAAGAAAACAATTATGTCAGCTTGGACTTTACTTCATAGTTTCAGTAGCACCGATCAAAAAATTGATACGTTAAATACTGTCGCGTCAGCGTTTTATAATGATGAAACAGATTTTAGTGGACTCCCAGACTGGGCAAAACCTGCTTCTAATGGGATAGATTATGTAGCAAATTATATTACTCCAGCAATAACTCTTGCACAATGGATACGGGCGCAACAGATTGGATGGACTGGACCAGGAGAAACACCAGAAAATCCGTATATAGTACAAGTAGATCAAACTAATAGACAAGAAATAGTAGAAAAATTAGGGTTTGATCCATCACCACCAGAATTAATTAAAGACTATGATAGAGAAACACGATTCCATCCATCACTAAGAAATACGTTTTTTAATTTAGCTGGAGGTGAGCTTGGTGGAGTTAGATGGGATAAAGAAAGTGATGAATTAGTTTTTTTTGATAGGTATAATTTTGAAGGAATAGGTGATTTTGGATTAGCTAGTGCAGGATCTGACCATTCCGGTGTTAGGGCAGTATGGGAGTTCGTTAAATGCGTTGCAGTTTCTGTCTCCACATTTCCATTTTCGAGCGGCAAGGCACTGTTCCGACAAGTTGTGGTAGCGTTAGGATTTAATCCAAGTACAGGTAAGTTTGCTGATGGGCAATCATTATCAGATTTTGATAGTCTTCCATTTACTACATTCAAACAAGGGAATTTTCAAATAGGAAATGTGAGAAATTTGTATATAGAATTTAGAATTACTGCAGAAGAACTATGTGATCACAATCCTGTATTATATAGAGCTGCTGTTGCTAAAGGATATTTAGAATTCAGATCGGATATAGCTGGATCTTGTTCTAAAGTTGACGAAAGATCTCTTTGTTTTGACGCTATTGGTAATGTAATACCGGTGGGTCAGGCCCAACCAATGGCACTATTGGGATTTCCTTATTATCCACCTAATGTGTCACAAATGTATTCTATGTCTACCTATAATTTTGGATTAAATAATAAGTATCCATCTCCATTTACAAGTTATATACAACAAACATTTAATACTGCAAATCTTCTTGGTGCATATGCCATGTGGGGTCCTATAGCAGGAAGACTTAAAATAATACAAGGTGGTGCAAATTCAGGTGAAATTGGATTTATAGCTCAATGCTGGGATGATTTTGATGATGGACCTAATAATGTAGATGGGGATGGTATTCAATATCCATCAAAATTAGAATGGTGGAATACTTGCGAATATGAAATTATGACTGTAAAAAATTTATTATTTGCAGAACAACCGCCATCAGAAGTAACAGTAGCTATTAAATCTTTTAATGGTCCTGGAGATGATGATGTATGGCGTCCAAGTTGGCAACCAAGTGCATCACCATTTGGTACTGTTGAATTAGGTGCCTTAGTTGGATTAGCTGCACTAACTGGTAGATATTTAAGATAGGAGTTTAACATTATGCCAGCAATTACATCAGCAAATAAAAATTATTTTAAATCACATATAAAGCTTTATCGCAAAAAATTTACTAGCCCACTTCAGGAGTTAAATTTATCTGATTTAGAAAATGTTTTTAACTCTACAAATAGTTCTCTAGTTATAGGTAATCAAACAGTAAAAGTTGGATTATTTGGAGGGAAAGAAGGCGATGAAGTTTTAGATATAAGTTCATTATCAAATGGTGAATTATTATATTTACCTGGGCAAGTATCAGATTATGTTAATTTAAAAACTGATGATAGTAGAAATATTGATACATTATTTTTTCAAAGTGATAATAGTGTAAGGTTACTTCAACCTTACAATGATAGTTATGTTGGACTTTACAATGGTTATTCTTATACTATTGGAGCTAAAAAAGTAACAGTACAAGCTATTGGAGGATTGTTACTTAGTGTTGAAGATGGTCCTACATATTCAATAACCCATAATGTACCTGTAGATTCTTTTATTCCAGATTACTATGCTATAGATGAAGGAGATCAAGTTACATTTACTATAACTACTACAAATTTTGAAAATGGTAGTGGATCTTTGTATTGGTATCTAGATGGAACTATCGATTCTAATGATTTTGAATCTGTGTTTGGTTCGGTATATATTTCAAATAATACTGGTACAGTAACTGTTACATCATTGTTAGATAATTTAAATACTCAATCTGATTATTTTAGATTAGTTTTAAGAAAAGAATATAATCAATCAATAGTCGCACAGAGTGATCGTATTAATCTTCTTGATACAATTTTTACAGTTGGTGTTACACCATCAGTAACTACCATTAATGAAGGTGATAGTAATGGTGTAATATTTACAGTTAATACTACAGGACTAGAGGATGGATTTTCATTGTATTACAAAGTAACAGATTCTTCAGAACTGTCTGCATTAGATTTACCATCTAATAGTTATCAAGGTTCTTTTAGCATCTACAATGATACGGGAACTTTTATTATTAGACCAAAAGAAGATTTACTCGTAGAACCATCAGAAACATTTACTGTAGATGTAAAATTAGAAAATACATATGGTAATAAGATAGTAGCTACATCAGTTCCAGTAACTGTTGTAAACACAACTTCATTTGCAATCTCGGCAGATACAACTTTACCAACAGAAGGAGATACAATTACATTAACGGTAACAACTACTGGTGTTCCAAATGGAACTCAATTATATTTCAAAACTGTAGGTGTTGCAGGAACAGAAGCAGCGGCCGATGTTACACCTAATAAAGGATTTTTTACTATAACTAATAACACTGGAACTTTTACTATCTCATCGATACAAGAGTATGATATTGAAAGTTCGGAATCATTAGAAATACAAGTAAGAACTGGGTGGTTTGATGGACCAGTTGTTGCTACTACAAACACACTCACACTTACAGATAAGGCATTTTCTATTTCTGTAATACCGGATACAACTGTTATATTAGAATCAACATCAACAACAAATTCAACATTAAATGTTAATATAACTTCTGTAGATGTTTTAGATGGTTCTATTTTTAATGCTGTTTTAGTTGGACCAAATATTACAGCAAAAGATTTTGGTGGTACTATAACATATCCATTTACTATTAATAACAATGCTTCATCATTTGTTATTCCAATTGAAAGAGATGCAAGGACTGAAGGTCCCGAAACATTTGTAATTGAAGTAAGAAATCAAAATAATAATAAAGTTGCTAGAAGTGGAACTATTGTTATTACAGATTCTTCATACCTTGGAATGCAAGTAACAGGTAAAACTTTTGGACCAATTTTAGTTAACCGAGATGAAAATAACGATGCAAATGTTTCAGATTGGTTTACTATATGTGGCCTAGATAGTTTACCTAGTGGTTCAAAAGTTGCATTAGTTTTAGATAACTCTGGAAGTATGACTACAGATACTGTAAGAAAATCTTTTGAATTATTTCTATCTAAATGTCAAGCACAAGGCATAGAAGTTATAGCTTCAGAACCTATAGATGAAGATTGGATCACACCATTTGATAAAAATTTTAGTTAACTTATGATTACTCTTGATGATATTAAATCCCAATGGGCTGAAGACTCAAAAATTGAACAAGATCTATTAGACGAAGAATCAATCAAAATTCCACAACTACACAGCAAGTATTTAAATTACTTGTCTGATGTAAGGTTGTTGAAAATAAAAAAAGAACATGAATATAAATCTCTACTAAGAGATAAATTTGAGTATTACACTGGTAAAGCAGAACCAAGTGTATATCAAGAAAAACCTTTTGATCTAAAAATACTAAAACAAGATCTAGGACTGTATATGGATTCCGATCCTGAATTACAGCTCTTACAAACTCGTATAAATTATTATGAAGAGATTATGTTTTTTCTTGACAAAGTTCTTCATTGTTTAAACAATAGAGGATTTCAAATTAAGAATAGTATTGACTGGCAAAAATTTATGCAAGGTAGTATTTGATGACTGATGTTACTATTCAGAAGAAGAACGAAGTATATTTAACTGTTGAGTGTGAACCTCATATTAAGTATGAACTTTCAGAGTATTTTACATTTGAGGTTCCAAACGCAAAGTTTATGCCTCAATATAAAAAAAGATTGTGGGATGGAACCATAAAACTTTTTAGTCCTGGAGACGGTAAGATATATTGTGGTCTGTATAGTTACTTGACTGAATGGTTAGACTCAAGGGGATATAGTTATGAAGATAAAGATAATGAATATTATGGATTACCAGAAGAGACAAACGATTTAGTTTCTGAAAGTGGTGTTGTAGATTTTGTAAAGAGTTTACACATTCCATTCAAGGTAAGAGACTATCAATATTATGCAATCTATCAAGCATTAAAATACAATAGGAGATTGTTATTATCTCCGACTGCATCTGGTAAGTCTTTGATGATTTATTCTATTACCAGATTTTTTGCTAATCGAGGAGACAATATATTAATTGTTGTGCCAACTACATCTCTAGTAGAACAGATGTGTGGTGACTTTGATACCTATGGTTGGTCGTCTAAAGATTACTGTCATAAAATATATGCTGGTAAAGATAAGAACACATCTAAACAAGTAACAGTAACTACATGGCAATCTATCTACAAGATGCCAAAGAGTTATTTTGAAAATTTTGATTGTGTAATTGGAGATGAAGCTCATCTATTTAAAGCAAAATCTCTTATCAATATTATGACCAAGTTACATAACTGTAAACATAGAATTGGATTTACAGGAACACTCGATGGTTCTAGTACAAACCAGTTAGTATTGGAAGGATTATTTGGTCCAGTTAATAAGGTTGTAAAAACTAAACAATTAATTGATAAGGGACATCTATCACCGTTAAAAATTAATATTCTTTTACTACAACATCAAGAATTATTATTTGATTCTTATCAAGACGAGATGGATCATATTTGTACATTGGATAGAAGAAATAAATTTATAGAACGTTTAGCATTGAATCAATCAGGTAATACGCTTATTCTATTTGCATATGTAGAGAAGCACGGTCAGGTACTTTATGATATGATAAATAGTAGTGTATCAGAACATAGAAAAGTATTCTTTGTTCATGGAGGAGTTGATACCGAAGACCGAGAAAAAGTAAGACAGATTACAGAAATCCAGAATGATGCCATAATAATTGCTTCTTACGGAACATTTTCCACAGGTATCAACATTAAAAGATTACACAATATTATATTCGCTAGTCCTAGTAAATCAAGGATTAGAAACTTGCAGTCAATTGGTAGGGCCTTACGTAAAGGTAACCAGAAAGAAATAGCAACACTATATGATATTGCAGATGATTTTACAAAAGGAGAAAGAAGAAATTACACTTTAAATCATATGGTGGAAAGAGTAAAAACTTATTCCCAAGAAAGCTTTAATTATGAGATTATTCCAATCAATTTTAGGAGAAAGGAAGAATGATTTATTCAGAGTTTATCGGAATGATAAAACTAGTAAGTGGAGAAGAAGTTATTGGTAGTGTATTAGTATGTGGGGAAGAGAACGGATTTATTGTAGAAACCCCTTTTAGTATAGATGAAACAATTATAGAAACACCAGCTGGTGAAATGGTTAAAGTAGATTTGAGACCATGGATTAAATTTTCTAGTGAAGAAATTATCTTTATTGAAAAGGATAAAACTATTACTGTATATGAAGCAGATGAAAGAATAACAAAAATATATAATAAAACACTCCGTAAATATTTACATCATGAAGACAATACAAGTCAACTACCTTTAGATGAAGAAATGGGTTTTAAGACAAAAGTAAATGATGCAAGAAACAGCTTAGAGAAGATCTTTAAAGATAGCTAAGTTGTTCTCTGAACCCTAGCAGAGTTATTATACAGAGTTTTAAGCCACTTGTCAAGTCCTTGATATTGTGGTATAGTACAAACAATTACAAAAGCTAATAGCTTACATATGTACCATGAAGAAAAAAGAACACTATGTAAATAACAAAGAATTTTTAGAGGCAATTACTGTCTATCGAAACAAAGTTATTAAATCAAAAGAAGAAGGTGAACCTAGACCTAGAGTTCCAGAATACATTGGTGAGTGTTTTCTAAAGATTGCAACTCACTTATCCTATCGTCCTAACTTTGTGAACTATATGTTCAAGGATGACATGATTTGTGATGGTATAGAAAACTGTCTTCAGTATATTGATAATTTTGATCCACAGAAATCTTCTAACCCATTTGCATACTTTACTCAAATAATTTATTTTGCTTTCTTACGTAGAATTCAAAGAGAGAAAAAACAGTTAGATATTAAGACAAGAATCTTAGAAAGATCGGGACATGATGAAGTCTTCTCTGCAGACAGTTCTGTGATGGGTTATGATTCTTCCACTATGAATAGTATTAAAGAGTCCCTTGAAATTAAAGTTAATCGATGACAATTGCTCTGATTACCGACCAACATTTAGATGGTCGTAAAAGTTCCCAAATCTTCTGGGACTATTTTATAAAATTTTATGATAATGTATTTTTTCCATCACTTAAAAAATACAAAATAAAAACTATCATAGATCTTGGTGATACATTTGATAACCGTAAAGGCATTGACCTTGGCGCATGGTATCGTATTAAGAAAAATTATTACGATAAGCTTGCTGATATGGGTATCACTGTTCACATGATTATTGGTAATCATACTGCATACTATAAAAATACTAATGTTATCAATACTCCAGATTTACTTTTGGAACAGTATGATAATATTCACATCTATAGTGAAGTGGAGGATATTGTAGTTGACGGTTTGAAAATTACAATGCTTCCTTGGATTAATTCTGAGAATCAAGAATCATCTTTTGATCACTTAAAAAATACTGACTCAACTATAGTCATGGGTCACCTTGAAATCTCTGGATTCCAGGCAATCCCTGGTCATGTATTTGAAGGTGGTATTGAAGCAAATGCATTCAGTAAGTTTGATAAAGTATTATCGGGACACTTCCACCATAAATCAGAACGTGGAAACATTAAGTATCTTGGAAATCCATATGAAATGTTCTGGAATGATTATAGGGCAGAAAGAGGATTTCATCTATTAGACCCTAAGACTAAGAAACTAGGATTTATTAAAAATCCTTATAGTATTTTTAAAAAGATATATTATAATGATAAGGTAACTGACTATAATAATTTTGATCCATCCGAATATAAAGACACATACATTAAAATATTTGTAGAAGAAAGATCAGACAATAATATGTTTGAACGAGTTCTAGAAAATTTGTATGATATCGGAGTTCATGATATTAAAGTTATCGAAACTAATAATTTAGATCTAGATGGTAGTGAAGAAAATTTTGAAGGTGAAGATACCCTCACCACACTAAACAGATATATAGATGAAAAAGAGAATATAAATTTAGATAAAAATAGTATTAAAAATATTATTAAATCAATTTATGTTGAAGCCTGCGAGGTACAATAATGTTCATCTTAACGATGTCTGATGCTGATTCCGAAGGAGCGTATGCTGTAATAACTAAAGAAGGGGATAAGGTACTTCAGTTACTCCAAGAAAATGATGATGCAGAAAGATACATCGGTCTCTTAGAAGCAGATGGATTTTGTTCCGTCGAATCTACTGAGATAGAAACTGAACAGGTAGTTGCGGCTTGCGAGAGATTCGGTTATAATTACGTGATAATAACACCAGACGACTTTGTAATTCCACCAAAATTTGATTCACATGATTTTATTTAAAAGTGTAACCTATAAAAATTTTCTTGCTACTGGAAACAATCCTATAACAATTCTTTTAGATTCTACTACAACAACCTTGATTGTAGGTCAGAATGGTGCTGGTAAGAGTACTATTATTGAAGCAATTGTATTTGCATTGTTTAATAAATCTTTTCGTAAGGTAAACAAAAATCAACTCATCAATAGTATTAATGAAAAGGATTGTGTTGTAGAAGTTACATTTCAAATCGGTACTACAGAATGGTTAGTTCGTCGTGGAATGAAACCTGGTATCTTTGAAATTTACAAGAACGGAGATTTATTAGATCAACAATCTTCTGCAGTAGATCAACAAAAATGGTTTGAACAATATGTATTAAAATTAAATTATAAATCATTTACACAGATTGTTGTTCTAGGATCATCTACGTTTGTTCCTTTTATGCAGTTACCAGCTGCATCACGTAGAGAGATCATTGAGGATCTTTTAGATATTCGTATCTTCTCTACAATGAATGTTATTTTAAAAGACAAAGTAAAAACTTCTACTGAAGAACTTAGGAACTATGAGACTGATATTGCTTTTCTAAAAGAGAAAGCAGAAATGCAAAGTAATCATATTAAAGCTTTAGAAAAAACTGCAAAGAAAACTATAACTCAAAAGGAAGATAAAGTTGTAGAACTAGAAAACGGTATTGAAGTATTGAATGTTGATATTGAACAAGCTAATAATAATGCAACTCAGTTATTGGAAGAAGTAACTAAATTTGATGGTATCGATAAAAAAATTAAAAAATTTGAAAAGGAGATTACAACTAATACTAACTTAATTACAAGAACTGAGAAAGAGGAAAACTTTTTTGTTGAGAACGATGTTTGTCCAAAATGCACGCAACCAATAACTGCAGATGTTAAAGAGAAACATATTCTTCAGTCTTCTAAAATTATTAATGATACAACACAACTAGTTCAACAGTATAAGGATCAACTTAAGAAAGCAAATAAACTGGTTAAAAAACAAACTGAAATGAATAGAGAAGTCTCTGATATTAATTGGGGTATAAAATCAAAATTGCAGGCTATAAAAACAACTCAAAAAATTATCTCGGATATTAAAAGTGAAATTGAGGAGTTGAAGAATGATAATCTAGATATTGATGGAGAGAAAGAAAAACTTGTTGATATTGGTAATCAAGGATTGGCAATACAAAAATCTATTAGAGATGCTAAAGATACTAAAAGAAACTATGATGTAATTTCTTCTTTACTTAAAGATGGTGGTATTAAATCAATGATCATTAGGAAGTATCTTCCTGTGATGAATCAACATATTAATAAGTATCTTCAAGAACTTGATTTCTATGTAAATTTTACACTAGACGAAGAATTTAATGAAAGCATTAAATCTAGACATAGAGATGATTTTACTTATAGTTCTTTTAGTGAGGGAGAGAAGATGAGAATTGACCTCGCTTTAATGTTTACTTGGAGATCTATTGCTAAACTTAAAAATTCTGCAAATACAAATCTTCTTATTTTAGATGAAGTTTTTGATTCATCTCTAGATGTTGGTGGTACAGATGAGTTTCTTAGAATTATTAGAGGAGTATCTGATGACACAAACATTTTTATTATCTCCCACAAAGGAGATATACTCCTTGATAAATTTGATAGAGTTATGAAATTTGACAAGGTTAAAAACTTTAGTAAAATGACAGTATCATGATAGATAAATTTAAAGAATATTTTGTAGGTACTTACAATAACGGTGGTCAAGCATTTTCAAGACCATTACTATGGTCTGCAATACATTTAATACATAAACAAATTGATGACAATTGGTTTTATGGAGAGCAACAAAATTTTTTACATGAAAAACCATACAGACAATTTGTCATTGAAGTGATAGAATCTGATAATAAAATTATTACAAAAAATTATAAATTAGATAATGAAAAACATTATCATTTAAGAAATATGGATTCTATATTTGACAATTTAAATTATATTGAAAATTGTGATAGAATTTTTACCTTTGAGGATAATAAATATATTTCTAAGATGACTACTTGTGATTGTATTGTTGAGTGGGAAGGACAAAAAACTTATGTGGAAAATAGCAGTATCTTAAGTGAATCTGAGTATCACATATATGATAAAGGTTATTCTGTTGATACTGATGAATATGTTTGGGGATCTCGTCATGGTCATTATGAATTTATGAAGACTCATAAGGAACCCTTATTGATTGGGGATTGACACCCGTGATGTTTTGTGATAGCTTAGCCGTATCAATCAAAGACATCTATGTCCATCACACAAGTCAAGAGTAATCTCGCTAAACTGCTAGCGACAGAAAACCTGACCGTTGAACATAGTAACGTTTCCACTGCTTCATTCAATGTGGAGACACGAGTTTTGCAACTACCTGTATGGGAAAATATTTCAAATGATGTTTATGACCTTTTGGTTGGTCATGAAGTTGGACACGCTCTTTACACCCCATCTAAATATGTGACAAAAGAAGTACCTCAATCATTTCTTAATGTTGTTGAGGATGCTCGCATTGAACGTAAAATTAAACTGCAATATCCCGGTCTCACTAAATCTTTCTACCGTGGATATACCGAACTGAATAAACAAGATTTTTTTGAGATTGGTGGCGAAGATCTTTCTGAGATGAATCTTATTGATAGAATTAATTTATATTTTAAACTTGGTATTCATGATGTAAAAACAATTATTCCCTTCAGTAATGAAGAACAACAGTTTGTTGATATGTCTAAAGTTGCAGAAACATTTGATGATGTTGTAACTATCTGTAAAAAACTCCTTAAGTATATTGAGAGTAATTCTGAAAAAGAAGAATCTAAATCAGTAGATATTTCAAATATTCAACAATCCGGTCTTCCTGGCACAGATCAAATTTCTGTTGATAGTAAATCTTCGGATGAACCTGATGAGATGACTCATGAAGAAATGTTGGATGAAGCTAATAAACGAGAGAGTGAGAATGAATTTGGTGATGAAGATTATGATGCAGAAGTAGATGATGACGATGAATATACATCACATACAGATGATGCTTGGGGTAAAAATACTAGAACTCTTGTAGACTCTTCTGCTAAACAACATATCTATTTGAGTCCTCCTAGTATTGATTGGTCAAACTCTATTGAATCAGTATCTGTGTTCTCAGAAAACATGGATAAAAATATTAATTACATCAAAGAAAAATACGAAAGTATTCATGGTATTGTTGATGACTGGATGACTGATTTTAATTCATTCAAGGTAGAGAATGCAAAATCTGTTAGTTTCATGGTCAAGGAATTTGAAATGAAGAAACAAGCAGATGAATACAATCGTTCTGGTGTTTCAAAAACCGGTGTTCTAAATACAAATAAATTATTTTCTTATAAGTGGTCTGAAGATATTTTTAAAAAGAATACCATTGTTCCCGATGGTAAAAATCATGGTCTTATTATGTACATTGATTGGTCTGGATCTATGTCAGACAATATGTCTGGTACTATTAAACAGTTAATTAATCTTATTATTTTTTGTAAAAAAGTAAACATTCCATTCCAAGTTTTTGCTTTTAGTGACAGTGGATCTCATAATTATACAAGGACATATTATGAACCTATGAGAGAAGGAGAGATTGCAGTGTGTCAAAGATTTCGTTTGATTGAAATGTTCAATCATAAAATTAGAAAATCTGAATTTGACAAACAACTTTTTAGACTTTGGGTTCTTAAAAACTTTATTGAACGGAGAGCAGAAATTCCTTTTGGAAGTTATAATTTGGGTGGAACTCCTTTGAACGATACTATCCTTGCTGCAACTTATGTGTTCAATAAATTTAAAAGAGAAACTGGAGTTCAAAATATAAACACTATTTTTCTTACCGATGGTGAGTCTAATAATATGTCGTACTCTAAGTTTATGGGAGAGGGAGATGAGAAATATATTTCTAGAAAATCTTGTTCTTATTCTTCCGAATATTCTGTACTTTGTTTAAAAGATCCTGTAACTGGGTATAGTGAGATAAACATTAATAAGTCTAAAGGTTGGCAAGATTCTGGTATGAATATTACTTCTGCTATGATTCGTTATTACAAATGGATGACTGGATCTAATGTAGTTGGTTTTAGATTGTCGCAATCTTATGATGTTAAACATATCATTCGTGCCGCAGTTAGTTCTGGAACTTATGATTATGAACACTATAAAAAACTTTGGAAATCTAGTAAGTGTTTTGTAGTTGACTCTGTAGGATATGATGAACTATATGTTTTGTCTGCAACTTCTGAGTTCAATGGTAGTCCTGCTGTAATTGATGCATCTCACGATGACAGTAAGAGTAAAATCAGAAGACAATTTAAAAAATATATGAAAACTAAGATGATGAATAAGATAATCTTATCTAAATTCGTTGACCAAATCGCTTGACGGCCTCTTCCATTTGTACTATAATAGCCAAGTAACCAAGGAATTTCAATGACCTCCACTGACGTGATGATTTCTGACCTGGTTTCTCAATACGGAACCAACGTCACTCGTAAAAATCTAATTGATTATGCTGAAACCAGTGATG
>MDTG01248799.1_pt1 | contig 15875 bp, 13 predicted proteins | sample 811421 | NCBI WGS metagenome assembly MDTG01 (sample SAMN05326645, study PRJNA326480) | marine metagenome | isolation source: seawater | place: Pacific Ocean: South East | collected 2011 | reverse complement strand
TGGCACTCTTTTTGAAGCATTTGCAATAAGAAATCAGACAGATGATTACATTAAAATTTTGAAAGAATATAACTTAATGTACGCGGAAGTATCTGATGGATCAATTTCAATACCACACAAAAAAAAATGTGAGTACATTGAAAAATTAGCTAACCATGTAACTGTATTTTCAGAGGTTGGTTCGAAAGATGAAAAAAAAATTATACCTCCATACAAATGGATAAGACAAATGAAAGCAGAGCTTAATGCTGGATCTTGGAAGGTAATTGGTGAAGCAAGAGAATCAGGTAGTGTAGGATTATTTAGATCTTCAGGAGAGGTAAGACAAGGACTTGTCGAAGAAATACTAACAGAAATTCCTACAGAGAAGATATTATGGGAAGCTCCTTTAAAATCTCAACAAGTTTGGTTTGTTAAATTATTAGGTCAAAATGTTAATCTCGGAAATATATCTGGAAATGAGGTTATATCATTAGAAACAATTAGAGTTGGGTTAAGGGGGGATACTTTCAACCAATATCTTTAATATGACTATAAAAAATCGCCTTTTACTTTTTTTAAAAGGAATGGCAATGGGTGTATCTGATTTAATTCCTGGTATTTCAGGAGGGACCGTTGCTTTGTTACTTGGTATTTATAAAGAATTAATTAAATCTCTAAAATCAATAAATAAAGAGACTTTTTTTTATTTCTTTACATTTAATTTTAATAAACTTTCTCATCAGTTAAATTTTAAATTTTTGATTCCAGTTTTTTTTGGAATTATTAGTTCAATTCTTTTTTTTTCTAAAATAATTTCATTTTTGATTTTAAATCATAAAATATTATTGTTTAGTTTATTTTTTGGTTTAATTTTTTTTTCATCCTTAAAGATTATATATGATTTTAAACCAAAATCATTAAAAAGTTATTTTATTATAATATTAGGTTTTTCATTTGGGTTTTTTATTTCACTTATCAACCCAATAAGCACTTCAGAAAGTTTTTTTGCTATTTTTCTTTCTGGTTTTATTGCTATATCTGCTATGTTATTACCAGGAATATCTGGAAGTTATATTTTATTAATGATTGGCAAATATGAGTTTATGTTAGAGTCTATTTCTAATCTATATTTAGTAAATATTGTTGTGTTTTCTATTGGTGCTTTATTTGGAATTCTATCCTTTTCTAAAATTATTTATTGGCTATTAAATAATTACTATAACACAACTATTTTCTTTTTATCAGGTTTAATGTTGGGGGCTTTAAATAAAGTGTGGCCTTGGATTTATAATGAAAGTTTTTTCTTTCCAATTGAATATTATAGAGTTACTGGAGAAAATAATTTATTTATTTATTCTTTAATAATATTTGTTTTCACTGGGTTTATATCATATAATATTAAATTAAAATGAAAAAATTTGGGTTAATAGGATCATCATTAAAACATTCATTTTCTAAAAAATATTTCAAGAATAAGTTTAGAGAAGAAAAAATATTAAATTCTGAATATAATAATTATGAACTTGATAAAGCATCAGATATAAGGAGTTTAATAAAAGAAGAAAAAGATATTTGTGGTTTAAATGTTACTATTCCTTTCAAAGAACAAATAATAAAATATTTGGATGATTCTGAATCTATTGCACACGAAATAGGATCAGTAAATGTTATAAATATGGAAAATAAAAAGCTGATAGGTTATAACACTGATTATGTTGCATTTATGTACTCGTTAAAATTATGGCTACCAAGTTTAGAATTTTCATCTATTGTTTTAGGTACAGGTGGAAGCTCAAAAGCTATAAAATATGCTCTTAAAAAAATGAATATTCCATATTTATCTGTATCAAGGACACCGACTAGTTCTCAAATTTCATATGATGAATTATTAAGAGGAGATATTATTAAAAATAATAAATTAATTATTAATACAACCCCTTTGGGTATGTACCCAAAAGTAAATGACCACCCATCTATTAATTATAAATTGCTTACAAAAGAACATTATGTTTATGATTTGATTTATAATCCAGAAATTACTTTATTTCTTAAATTATCTATGGATAAGGGGTCTAGAATTAAGAATGGATATGATATGCTAGTAAAACAAGCAGAATTATCTTGGAAAATATGGAATAAATAATTTTTAAATTGGACTTCAAAATACATTCAGAATTTTCTCCTGGAGGAGACCAACCAAAGGCTATTGAACAACTAGTTAAGGGAATTAAAAATAATGAAAAGAGTCAAGTTTTATTGGGTGTTACAGGTTCAGGTAAAACTTTTACTATGGCAAATGTTATTAAAAAAATTAATAAACCAACTTTAATTATTTCTCATAATAAAACACTTGCCGCACAATTATATGGTGAATTAAAATCTTTTTTTCCTAATAATTGCGTTGAATATTTTATTTCTTATTATGATTACTACCAACCTGAAGCTTACATTCCCAGTTCTAATGTTTATATAGAAAAAGATTTATCAATTAACGAACAAATTGAGAAGTTAAGGTTAAGTGCAACATCCTCTTTGCTTTCAGGAAGAAATGATGTTATTGTAGTTGCGTCAGTATCCTGTATTTATGGGATTGGAAACCCTGATGATTTTGGTAAAAATGTCCTTGAAATAAGTGTTGGCCAAAATATTTTATTAAAAGAGCTATTATTTTCTTTAGTAGATATTTTATATGAAAGATCCCATGAGTCAGATTTTAAAAGGGGAACTTTTAGATTAAAAGGGGATACACTAGATGTTTATTTAGCGTATGCTGATTATATTTTGAGAATTATTTTTTGGGGAGATGAGGTAGAATCTATTCAAAAAGTAGATCCATCTACTGGAAGATCTATCTCTACAGAAGATTCTATAAAAATATATCCTGCAAATTTATTTGTTACATCAAAAGATATCATTGATAAGGCATTAAGTGAAATTGAGAATGACTTGGAAAAACAAATTCTATTTTTTGAGAAAGAAAGAAAGTTTCAAGAAGCTAAGAGAATAAAAGAAAGAACTGAGTTTGATATTGAAATGATAAATGAAATAGGGTACTGCTCGGGCGTTGAAAATTATTCTAGGTATTTTGATAGAAGAAAACCGGGCAAGAGACCTTTTTGCCTGATTGATTATTTCCCCGATGATTTTATGCTTTTTATTGATGAAAGCCATGTTACAATTCCTCAGATAAGAGCTATGTGGGGAGGTGATAGATCAAGAAAAATGAATCTAGTAGATTATGGATTTAGACTTCCTTCAGCTTTAGATAATAGACCGTTAAATTTTCAAGAGTTTGAATCTCTTATTAATAAAGTAGTATTTGTTGGTGCTACTCCTTCTGATTATGAACTTACTTCCTCAGGTGGATCAATTGTTGAACAAATAATTAGACCAACAGGTTTATTAGACCCCCCAATTGAGGTTAGAAAAACAGAAAATCAAATAGATGATATTATTAATGAAATCTTTAAAAGAGTTGAAAAATCTGAGAGAGTATTGATAACTACTCTTACTAAAAGAATGTCTGAAGAACTTAATAAATATCTTAATAATAGTGGAATCCGAGCTAGATATATACACTCTGAAATTGATTCTTTAGAGAGAGTTAAAATTCTTAGAGAGTTAAGATTAGGTTCTTTTGATGTATTAGTTGGGGTTAATTTGTTGCGAGAGGGTCTTGATCTACCTGAGGTTTCTTTAGTTATTATTTTAGATGCTGATAAAGAAGGGTTTTTAAGAAATGAGAAATCCCTAATTCAAACTGTGGGTAGAGCAGCTAGAAATGTTAAAGGATTAGTTATAATGTATGCTGATAAAATAACAAAATCTATGAAATCAACAATTGATGAAACTAATAGAAGAAGAAAAATTCAACATTCATATAATATTAAACATGGGATCATACCAAAAACTATTATTAAATCAAAAGAAAAAATATTAGAACAAACTACTGTAGCTCATGAGAAAGATTCTAATATGAAATTTGTTTCTGATCTTCAAATTGATCCTGTAATAAAAGATATGTCTAAAAAAGAAATTCAAAATATTATAGAAAAGAATAAAATTGAGATGAGTAAAGCTGCAGAAAATCTTGATTTCTATGAAGCTGCTAGGTTGCGAGATGAAAATATTGAATTAATAAAAATAATATCTCAAAAATCAGATTCTAGGTAATTTCCATCCGTTATTATAGCTAGGAATTATTAAATCATTTGCTGAAGAATTATCAAAATTATTTTTTTTCTCATCCCATTTAATTTTTGATCCACTTCTAAAAGCGACATTACCCATATGGGCAACTTTTGAAACTTGGCTCCCACTCTCAATTCCACAGTTTAAAATTGATTGATCATTTTTTTTAATGCTATCTATAAAGTTTTTAGTATGTAAATCAAGAGCATTACCATATTTTTTTCGAACATCATCCCAGTTAAAAGTAGTTCTTGGGACTTCTTCAATAAATAAGTCTCCACCATTACGGTGATCTTTTTCTGGAATCACATGCCATCCAGTCCTATTTACTACTATAGTTCCTTTACTTCCAATAAATGCTATCCCTTCATCAAGTCCATAATTTCCACCATCGATTCCATTTGCATGTTCCCATAACATTGTAAAGTCTTTATATTCATATATAGTTTGAAGAGAATCTGGCGTCTCAGTATCTTGATTAGGATAAGCAAACTTACCTCCTGCTGCAGAAATTGATAACGGATTTTTTGCATTCATCCCCCAAAGTGCTATATCAATTTCATGAACTCCCCAGTCAGTCATTAGACCACCAGCATAATCCCAGTACCACCTAAAACTACCATGAAATCTATTTTTATTAAACTTTCTTAAAGACGCCGGACCTAACCACATATTATAGTCTATTCCTTTAGGGGTATCAGTATCTTGAACATTATCTACCCATCCATACCAACCCATATAAGCCCATACTTTTACTAACCTTACTTTACCTATTTTTCCTGACCATAAATAATTCATTGCTTCTTTGTATTGACCACCACTTCTTTGCCACTGACCAACTTGAATACATTTATTAGTTTTAGAAGAGGCTTTTAACATTATATCCGCCTCTTCAATGGAATTTGAAATAGGTTTTTCACAGTATATATGTTTATCTGCACTAAGTGCATCAACTAGATTTAGACAGTGCCAGTGATCAGGTGTTCCAATAACAACCGCATCAATATCTTTATTTTCCAATAACTTTCTGTAATCATTATAGATTTTAGGTTTCTTACCAGTTATCTCTTTTACATTTTCTGATCTTTCACTGAGAACGTTATCATCGATATCACATAAAGCAATACAGTCAGCTTCACTATTTTTTAAAATTGACTTCATATCGCTCCATCCCATACCTTTACATCCAATTACTCCGAAGTTTATTTTATCATTTACTGATATTTTTTTTCTTTTATTAGCAATCAATTCTAGTGGAGCACCTGAAATAAAGGCACTCCCTAAACCAATTTTAGAAGCATTTTGAACAAATTTTCTTCTACTGTTCATTTAATTCTTTTATTTACTATTTCCCAATTTATTAAATTATAAAATGCATCAATATATTCTACTCTTTTGTTTTGATAATTTAAATAATATGCATGTTCCCAAACATCTATCCCTAATAAAGGATTACTTAGATCATTACATATCCCTGGCATTAAAGGGTTATCTTGATTAGCTGTAGAGCAAATTTCTAGATGGTCATTTACCTGACATAACCAAGCCCATCCAGAACCAAATCTAGTCATGGCTGCATTTTTAAATTTTTCCTTAAAATTTTCATAGCTACCAAAACTTGAATCAATCAGTTCCTTCACTCTGCCATAAGGATTTCCACCACCATCTGGTGATAAAATATTCCAAAATAAACTATGATTATAATGTCCACCTCCATTATTTCTTATTGCAATATTTTCAGAATGATTTTTACAGATCTCTTCAATAGATAGAGAATTCATATCAGTATCTTTTATTACATTATTTAAATTTGTTAAATAAAGATTGTGATGTCTTTGATGATGGATCTCCATTGTTTTTGTATCAATATGAGGTTCAAGTGCATCGTAAGAATAAGGTAAATCAGGTAAAGAAAAGGCCATGTTTATTAAAATTTATTAAGTTTAAAATTATTATAATTTAAAGATTTTAGTTTACATTCTGAAGGTTCAACTTCTTAATTTAAAGAAAAAAGATTCTAATAAATTTTTTGATTCATCTTCTAATATATTAGACTCAATAATCAATTTCTTATTAGTTGCTTCCTTTGATTTTCTTAAATAACCTTTCTCTTTATCATCTAGAGCATAAGTAACTTTAGATAATTTAGATAAATAAATTGCACCGCTACACATCATACATGGTTCTAACGTAACAAATAATTCGCAATTATTAAGATACTTACTTCCTATCTTATTTTGTGCAGAGGTAATTGCTATCATTTCTGCATGAGCAGTTGAATCATTCAGCTTTTGACATTGATTATGACCTTTACTTACTACTTTATTATCATGAACTATTATCGCACCTACTGGAATTTCATCTTCATCATATGCAATCTTGGCTTCTTTTAAAGCCATCCTCATAAAATATTCACGATTATTTTTTATCAAAATCATAACTTATGTAAGAATATAAAAAATATTCATTCATTCGTTATAATTCTGTTAATTTTGTTAAAAAAACAAGATGTTAAGAACTCATAATTGTGGAGAATTAGGTCTAGGAGATGTTAAGTCTACAGTAACCTTATGTGGTTGGGTGCAAAAAATAAGGGATAAAGGGAAAATTATATGGATTGATTTAAGAGATAGATATGGTATAACTCAGCTAATTTTTGAAGAAGAGTTTTCAGATAAGACTACTTTTGAATCAGCAAAAAAATGCGGAAGAGAATTTGTTATTAAAGTGTCTGGAAAAGTTAGCGAGAGATTGTCGAAAAATCCTAATATTCCAACAGGAGAAATTGAAATTAGGGTTAATAAAATAGATTATTTAAATATCTCTGAAGTTCCACCATTTACTATTGAAGATGAGACAGATGGAGGTGAAGATCTAAGGATGAAGTATAGATATTTAGATTTAAGAAGATCCCCATTACAAAAAAATATTCTTTTAAGACATAATTTAATGTCTGAAACTAGAAATTATCTAAACTCACAAGAGTTTATAGAAATTGAGACTCCAATGCTAATTAAATCTACTCCTGAAGGAGCAAGAGATTTTATTGTCCCTTCTAGAATGAATCAAGGAGAGTATTATGCATTACCTCAATCTCCTCAAACTTTTAAACAATTATTAATGGTATCAGGCTATGATAAATATTATCAACTTGTAAAATGTTTTAGAGATGAGGACTTAAGAGCAGATAGGCAACCTGAGTTCACACAAATTGATTGTGAAATGTCTTTTGTTTCTAGGGAAGACATATTAACAACCTTTGGAAAATTAATTTCTCATCTTTTTAAAAAAGTTTTAAAAATTGATTTAGGAGATATTCCTACAATGCAATATGAAGATGCAATTAAGAATTATGGTTCTGATAAACCTGATATAAGATTTAATATGAAGTTTAATAATATTTCATCTATGGTTCAAGGGAATGGATTTAAAGTATTTGACGACTCTGAAGTTATATTATCTATTAAAGTAGAAGGATGTTCTAACTACTCCAGAAAAGACCTAGATGAATTAACTGATTTTGTTAAAAAACCACAGATTGGATCTAAGGGATTAGTATATATTAAATGTAATAATGATGGTTCATTTAAATCCTCAGTTGATAAGTTTTATTCTCAGGATAAGTTGAATGAAATTGCAAATAAAAATAATGCCAAAAAGAATGATCTTATTTTAATTTTAGCTGGAGAGAAAAGTCAAACTTTTTCTGCAATGTCTTCTTTAAGGTTATTGATGGGAGACAAACTTGGATTAAGAAACCCAAAAGATTATAAGCCGATTTGGGTAGTAGATTTTCCTTTATTTTCTTATGATAAAGAATCAGGAAAGTATCATTCTATGCATCACCCATTTACTTCACCTATCTTAAGTGATTACTCACTTTTAGATAGTGATCCAGATAAAGTGAAAGCAAATGCATATGATTTAGTTATTAATGGAGTAGAAATAGGTGGTGGTTCTATTAGAATTCATGAAAAAATTATGCAAGAGAAAGTTTTTAATATTTTAGGTTTTACAACTGATGAAGCAAATGATCAATTTGGATTTTTATTAAATGCATTTAGATATGGAACACCTCCACATGGTGGTATTGCTTTTGGATTCGATAGGTTATGTGCATTATTTGGGGGAAAAGAATCTATTAAAGATTTTATAGCATTTCCTAAAAATACTTCTGGAAGAGATATGATGATAAATTCTCCTTCATTAATTGATAAAGATCAATTGAATGAATTAGGATTATAACCTAATCTTTTCTGCCTATATTTTCAAATAATAATTTTTCCCATCCAGGATTTTCTTCTTTTTCTTTGTCAACGATTTCTTTTACATCTGATAATAGTTTTTTTGCATTATATATTATTCCATCTTTAATAGTATGATCTATACCTCCAACTCTTATTACTTTGTTATCTTCTAATTTTATATCTCCCGTGGCATATAAATACTTTAAATTTTTAAGGGGGTTTTGATCCATTATTATTAAATCTGCAAGCTTACCTACCTCTACAGACCCTATTTTATCTTCCATGCCAATAGCTTCTGCAGCATGTAAGGTGCCTGCCCTTATAACTTCCATAGGGTGAAACCCTGATTCTCTTAATAATTCTAATTCTTGAACATATCCAAAACCATATAAATTATACATATATCCTGAATCAGCTCCTGCTGTAACTCTACCTCCTCTATTTTTGTATTCATTAATAAAAATCATCCAAAGTTTATAATTTTCTTTCCATTCTGTTTCAAGCTCCGAGCCCCAATCATAATATGCCGCTGCATGTGAATCTCTTGCTGGAAGAAAAAACTTAAGTAGTTTAGGACGTGTGTAATCTTTATGCCATGGTAGACTACTACCCCTTTGAACATCTCTAAAAATACTATATGGCACGAAAGTGACATCTATAGTGAAATCTAATGAGATTAACTCATTCATTACTTCATTCCACTTTTTGGAGTAGGGTTTAGCCGCCTGTTTCCATAGTTTACCTGCTTCTTCAAATCTATGACCTTCATTCATATAATTATATTCTAAAGGGTAGTTTTGGACAGTTTTATCCTCAAAAAGTGCTTCTGGTAGCCCATACCAATGCTCCATTGTAGTTAATCCATTTCTAGCTGTTTCTAATACATTCATCTCTGATACATCCATTTGAGCATGATGACATGCAGATCTTAATCCAAGTCTCTTATTCTCTTGTAGGGCAGCTTTAAAAATATCAGGTCTAGACCCAAAAAATTTAATACCATCTGCACCTTTTTCCGCATTTTTTCTTACCCAATTAATTGCTTCTTGTATAGTATTTATTCCATTAGAAGCTCCTTGTCCAAAACTAGTATAAGCTAATATTCTTGGAGCAGTTATATTATTTTTTTTACTTTCTTCCTTTTGGTTAAGAACCCAGTCCAGACCCTGTCCACAAGATGGATCTCTTATAGTTGTTATACCATGAGCCATCCATAATTTAAATACATATTCTGCTGTCCCAGATCTCTGAGAAGAAATATGTCCATGCATATCAATAAATCCAGGCAGAACGTATTTACCATGTGCATCAATTTCCTTTGATCCTGACTTTGCAACAGGTCTTCTTTTTTCATTAATTTCAAGTCCTGGATACCCTACATTTCTTATGCTAGTTATTACATTTTTTTCAATAACAATATCAACAGGTCCTGTTGGAGGTGCTCCATTACCATTTATGAGAGTGGCTCCTCTAATTATTAACTGGTTAAATGGCCCTTCTCCTCTAAATCTTTCAGGGGCTTTCTCTATTTGTGATAAAGAAATATAATTAGATAGTAATAATATAATTAGTGCAAAGTTTTTCATTGTAATGGGTTAAAATGAAACTAAATTTGATTTAATTTAAAATTTAATAATGAAAATAAAAAATTATGGCTCTTACATACTCAAAAATGCTTGATTTAGGAACAGAATTACCAAAATTCGAATTACCTAATGTTATAAATAATACTTTGTATTCAACTTTAAATTTAAAAAACAAGAACACTGTTGTTATGATAATATGTAATCATTGTCCATATGTAATACATTATCATAATGAGATAAAAAAGATAATTAATGACTATGCGAAAAATAATATAAGGTTTATTGCTATTAGTTCTAACGATATAGTTAATTATCCTGATGATTCACCAGATAAAATGAAAATACTTTTTGAAAAATTAGATATATCTATCCCATACCTTTACGATGAATCTCAAGATGTTGCAAAAATGTTTAAAGCTGAATGTACCCCTGAATTTTATTTATTTAATGATAATAACGTGTTAGTATATAGAGGAAGATTAGATTCATCTTCTCCAGGAAATAACAAAGAAATCACAGGGAAAGATTTAAGAAGTTCCATAGAGGCATCTTTAAGAAACGAGAAAATTATTCAAAATCAATTTCCAAGTATGGGATGTAATGTAAAATGGAAATGAAAAAATTAGAAATATCTATGGATTTAGATAAAAATATCTATAATTGCTTTCAATTTTAAAATAAAGCATGTTTATGGAAGGAAATATAATAAAATTTGAAAACGGAAAAATGAATGTGCCTAATGACCCAATAATTCCATTTATTGAGGGAGATGGTATAGGTATTGATATTTGGCCAGCGAGTAAGTTAGTTTTAGATTCAGCTGTAGAAAAGGCATACTCTGGTAATAAAAAAATTATTTGGAAAGAAGTTCTTGCTGGAGAAAAAGCATTTAACTCCACTGGAGAATGGTTACCTCAAGAAACACTAGACACATTTAAAGAATATTTAGTTGGTATTAAAGGACCTCTTACCACTCCAGTAGGAGGTGGTATTACATCGCTTAATGTAGCACTCAGACAAAAACTGGATTTATTTGCATGTGTTAGACCTGTTAGATGGTTCAATGGTACCCCTTCGCCGGTCAAAGACCCATCAACTACTAATATGGTTATTTTTAGAGAAAATACTGAAGATATTTATGCTGGAATAGAGTTTGAAAATGGTACGGAGGAAAATACTATTGTAAAAGATATTTTAAAAGATAATTTTAAAAGTCGATTTGATAAAATAAGATTTCCAGAAACAGTTGGGTTAGGTATTAAACCAATATCAGTTGAAGGAACTTATAGGTTAGTAAGATCTGCTATCAATTATGCTATCAAACAAAATAAAAGCTCAGTGACTTTAGTACATAAGGGAAATATAATGAAGTACACTGAAGGAGCATTTAGAGATTGGGGATATAAAATTGCTAAAGAGGAGTTCGGAGCTGTAGATTATGAAGGAGGACCATGGCAAGTGATTAAGAATGGCTCAAGTGAAATTATAATTAAAGATGTGATTGCTGATGCATTCCTTCAGCAAATTTTATTAAGACCAAAAGAATATTCAGTTATTGCTACCATGAATTTAAATGGAGATTATATATCTGATGCTCTTGCAGCTATTGTTGGTGGTATAGGAATAGCACCTGGAGCAAATATTAATTATCAAACAGGGCATGCTATTTTTGAAGCTACTCACGGTACTGCACCAAAATATGCAGGACAAGATAAAGTAAATCCTGGATCAGTAATTTTATCTGGTGCAATGATGTTAGAGCATTTAGGATGGAATGAGGCAAAAGATCTTATTCACAAAGGATTAACTAAATCAATAGAGTCTGCTAAGGTGACATATGATTTTGAAAGGTTAATGGATGATGCTACTCTACTTTCTTGTTCAGAATTTGGAAAGGAAATTATTAAGAATATGTAATTTGGTTTAAAATGTCTAATGAGAAAGTCTTTATTTTTGACACTACCTTAAGAGATGGTGAACAAGTTCCTGGTTGTCAACTTAATACAGAAGAAAAGGTAGAGATAGCCTTAGATTTAGAATCTCTTGGAGTTGATATTATTGAAGCTGGATTTCCAATATCTAGTCCAGGTGATTTTAATTCTGTAACAGAAATATCTAAAGCTGTAAAAAAACCTATTATCTGTGCATTATCTAGAGCAATAATTTCAGATATTGATATGGTTAATTTAGCATTGAAGAATGCTAAAAGAAAAAGAATTCATACAGGTATTGGTTCTTCAGATATTCACATAAAACATAAGTTTAATTCGACAAGGGAAAAAATTTTAGAACAAGCTATTGCTGCAGTTAGATATTCTAAAAGATTTTTTGAAGATGTGGAGTTTTATCCTGAAGATGCTGGAAGAGCTAATCAAGATTTTTTATGTAAAATGGTAGAAGAAGTTATTAAAGCTGGAGCAACTGTAATTAATATTCCAGATACTACTGGATATAATTTACCTCAAATGTATGGTAGTAAAATAAAACATCTAGTTGACAATGTTCCTAACATAGACAAAGCTATACTGTCAGTGCATTGTCATAATGATTTGGGTCTTGCTACTGCAAATTCTATTTCTGGTCTGCAAAATGGTGCAAGACAAGTTGAAGCTACAATAAATGGAATTGGTGAAAGAGCAGGTAATACATCACTTGAAGAAGTGGTTATGGCACTAAAAGCTCATCCTCATTTAAATTTAGAAACTGGAATTAACTCAAAAAAAATTGTTCCTCTCAGTAAGAAAGTTAGTAGAATGATGAATATGCCGATTCAAAGAAATAAAGCTATAGTTGGTGCTAATGCATTTGCTCATTCCTCTGGAATTCATCAAGATGGTTTTTTGAAAAATAGAGAAAACTATGAGATAATTAATCCTGAAGATGTTGGATTAAAAACATCATCAATTGATCTTACTGCTAGAAGTGGAAGAGCAGCTCTAAAACATAGATTAAAATTGCTGGGCTTTAGTTTTTCTAATGTAGAGTTAGAAACTATTTATATAAGGTTTATAGAATTAGCTGATAAGAAAAAATTAATACATGATGAGGATTTATATGAATTAATGAAAAAATATAGTTAATGGGTAAAACACTTTTTGAAAAAGTTTGGGATGATCATGTAGTAGATTCAATTAATAATGGACCAAGCATATTATATATAGATAAACATTTGATCCATGAGGTAACCAGTCCTCAAGCCTTTAACGGACTAAATAATAGAAATATAAAAGTATTTAGACCCAAAAAAACTATTGCTACAGCTGATCATAATGTTCCAACATTAAATCAACATCTTCCTATAAAAGAAGAGTTATCAAGAAAACAAGTAGATACATTAACAAAAAACTGTAAAGAACATAATATAAATTTATATGGGTTAGGTCATAAGTATCAAGGTATTGTCCATGTAATCGGACCAGAATTAGGAATTACTCAACCTGGGATGACTATTGTATGTGGAGATAGTCACACCTCAACTCATGGAGCGTTTGGTTCTATTGCCTTTGGTATTGGTACAAGTGAAGTTGAAATGGTATTATCAACCCAATGTTTACTTCAATATAAACCTAAATCAATGCTTATTGAAATAGATGGAGATTTGAAAGATGGTGTTTATTCTAAAGATATTATTCTTTATATAATTTCAAAAATTAGTTCTTCAGGTGGTACTGGTTATTTTGTAGAGTATGCGGGATCAGCAATTAGATCTCTATCTATGGAGTCAAGAATGACAATATGTAATATGAGTATAGAAATGGGAGCTAGAGGTGGTATGATAGCACCAGATAATAAAACTTTTGAATATTTAAAAGATAAGGAATTTACTCCTAAAGGGGATGATTTTTTAAAGGCTGTAAAAAGATGGAAAAACCTAAAAACAGATAATGATGCTAAATATGATAAAGTAATAAAATTTGATGCTGATCAAATTGAGCCAATGATTACTTATGGGACAAATCCGGGGATGGGTATTAAAATTAATGAAAACATACCTTCATCTGCTGTTAATAATTCAGAAGAATCTTTTAATAAATCATTAGATTACATGGGTATTCACTCTGGTGAAAAACTTCTTAATAAAAAGATAGATTATGTGTTTATTGGAAGTTGTACTAATTCTAGGATAGAAGACTTGAGAGTTGCAGCAAATATTATAAAAGGAAAAAAAATTCATGAAAATGTTAATGCTTGGGTTATTCCTGGATCAAAATCAGTTGAAAAAATTGCTTTTGAAGAAGGTTTAAATAAGATTTTTGAAGAAGCAGGTTTTGAGTTTAGACAACCTGGCTGTTCTGCATGTCTTGCTATGAATGAAGATAAGATACCTAGTTCTAAATATTGTGTTTCTACATCTAATAGAAATTTTGAGGGTAGGCAAGGGCCTGGTTCGAGAACATTCTTAGCTAGCCCAGTTACAGCAGCTATTTCTGCAATTAATGGATATGTTTCTGATATTAGAAATCATTTATAATGGAAAAATTTAAAGAGCTGAATTCAAAATTAACTCCTCTCAATATTGAGAATATAGATACAGACCAAATTATACCTGCAAGATTTTTAAAAGCAATAACTAGGGAAGGTTTTGGAGATAATTTATTTAGAGATTGGAGATATGACAGTGATAATAACTTAAAAAATAATTTTATTTTAAATAAAATGAATTTCAGTTCTAAAATTTTGGTAGCTGGAAGAAATTTCGGATGTGGATCTAGTAGAGAACATGCAGCATGGGCTATTTATGATTACGGATTTAGAGTTGTAGTAAGTAGTTTTTTTGCTGATATTTTTAAAAATAATGCATTAAACAATGGTCTTCTTATTGTCCAGATTAAACAAAATATATTGGATAAAGTTTTTAGTAAATTAAATGAGGATGATTCTATTTCTTTTAATGTAGATTTAATCACTCAGAAGTTCTATTCTGATGACGGAATTTTTGAAGAAAAATTTGAAATTAATGAATATAATAAGACGTGTCTATTAAATGGCTATGACAATATAGATTATTTACTAAATAATAAAGAGAAGATAAAAAAATACGAAGAAAAAAATGATTAAAAAAATTGCTGTTCTAGGTGGTGATGGTATTGGGCCAGAGGTGATGAATGAGGCATTAAAGATTTTAGATGTTATTTCTGAAAAATCTAATACTTCCTTTTCATTTAGTAAAAGTTTAGTAGGTTCAGCAGCAATTGATGCTGAAGGTCATCCATTTCCTGATTCTACAAAAAAAAACTGTATAGACTCTGATGCAATATTATTTGGAGCTATTGGTGACCCAAAATATGATAATAATCCCAAGGCAAAAATAAGACCTGAAGACGGTCTTTTGGAAATGAGAAAATTCTTAGGTCTTTATGCTAATGTAAGACCTGTGAAAACGTATGAATCACTTTTAGAAGCATCTCCATTAAAAAGAAATATTATCTCTGGAACAGACTTTGTTGTTTATAGAGAATTAACTGGGGGTATTTATTTTGGAGATAAAGGAATTTCTGATGATAGAAAATCTGCATTTGATACCTGTTCATATACTTCTAAAGAAATTGAAAGGATTTCTCATCTAGCTTTTAAAGAAGCTCTTAAAAGAAAAAAAAGAATAACATTAGTAGATAAGGCAAATGTTTTGGATACATCTAGATTATGGAGAGAAATAGTTCAAAAAATATCTAAAAAATATAATGACGTAGAAGTATCATATCTATTTGTAGATAATGCAGCTATGAAAATAATTACTAATCCTAAAGATTTTGATATAATACTTACAGAAAATATGTTTGGAGATATTATTACAGATGAGGCATCAGTAATAACTGGCTCATTAGGTATGCTTCCTTCTGCTTCTGTAGGAGATAAAGTGTCTTTATTT
>MDTG01319911.1_pt1 | contig 15876 bp, 15 predicted proteins | sample 811421 | NCBI WGS metagenome assembly MDTG01 (sample SAMN05326645, study PRJNA326480) | marine metagenome | isolation source: seawater | place: Pacific Ocean: South East | collected 2011 | reverse complement strand
GGCCCCAGTCGCCCGCACTGTTGATCCAGATCCGTTCCTGTCCGTACATCTCGAAGATGTCGGCGGCACGTTGCGGGGTGCACTTCGTGTCCGGGTAGAGCGTCATGCCCGCCCAGAAGCCCCGATCTAGAACCAGCTCGACCGTGTGCTCTTCGACGTGGTCGACCAGCACTCTTCCGGGATCGACGCCGGCATTTTCAAGTGCGTCGAGAATGATTCGCGTGCCCTTGAGCTTGTCCTCGAGGTGCGGGGTGTGGATCAGGATCATCTGATCATGGGTCTTCGCCAGATCGACGTGTTCTTCGAAGATCTTCAGCTCGTTGCGTGAGTTCTTGTTGAGGCCGATCTCTCCGATTCCGAGGACGCTCTCACGTTTCAGAAAGTCGGGAATGATCGAAATCACCTCTCGGGCGAGGCCGAGATCTTCGGCTTCCTTGGGGTTGATGCACAGCCAGGTGTGGTGAACGATCCCGTACTGCGCGGCTCGTGCTGGTTCGGTTTCGGTGAGCGTTCTGAAGTAGTCGAAGAAACCCTGCGCGGTGGAGCGATCGTACCCCGCCCAGAAGGCCGGCTCCGTGATCGCGACGCATCCTGCGAGCGCCATGCGTTCGTAATCATCGGTGGTTCGACTCACCATGTGGACGTGTGGATCGATGTACATGGCGGTTCCTACTCGACGCTTTCTTCAGGGGCGCCCATGGCACCCTTCATTGGGGCTTCGTCGATCGGTTCGCGTGACTGGTCGCTGAAGATCTCCTGGACCCTTCGTGCACGGCCGGGTTCCTCGGTCGCAAGTTCCCGGATCCCCCGCATCATCGTTCGAATGCGAAAGTCGTTCCGATCACCTCCAGCGCGGTCGATCCGGTCGAGAAACGCAGCCAGATCGATCAGCTTCGCTCGGTGTTCGAGGAAGTAACGTTCGATGACCTTGTCGGCATCAAGCGGGCATGGGTGTTCTTCGCGTGACATCGGGATCAGTGTACCAGCCCGGACCATCAGGTCCGACTGGAAAGTTCTCTGATGGCCCGCATCATCGTCTCGTCGTCAATCTCGTTCACTTCGATGGATGACCCGGGTTCCGTCACAAGGGTGATGGTGAGCTTTCCGCCCAGATGTTCTCGGAATTCCTGCAGCCCTTCGAGAAGAATCCCACCATCCCGCATCGCTGGATGGTGGATTGGCAGACCGAGGTTTTCGAGCAGCGCGATCGTTCTCTCGACCGATTTCTTCGATTCCACTCCGATCATCCCCGCGTAGATCGAATCGAGTGCGATACCGATCGATACCGCATCGCCGTGTCGAAGTTCGAAGTTCGTCATCTGTTCAAGCTTGTGCGCCGACCAGTGTCCGTAATCAAGTGGACGCGCCGCATCGAGTTCGAACGGATCGCCGCCCCGGGTGATGTGCTCGAGATGCAGTCGGGCTGACTCGGTGATGTATCGCATCGCGATCATCAGGTTCCGCTCGCGAATTTCCGACGCGTCCTCTTCCATCCTTGTGAACAGCCCGGCGTCCCGTAACAGTGCGATCTTGACGACTTCACTGAATCCCGAGGTCCATTCGTCCTGCTCGAGGGTGTTGAGAAGATCCGTGTCGCAGACCACAGCGTTCGGCGGGGCAAACGTCCCAGTGAAGTTCTTCTTTCCGAATCGGTTGATGCCGTTCTTGACTCCGACCCCCGAGTCCGCCTGTGAGAGCACCGTGGTCGGCATCCGCACGATCCGGACGCCTCTGTGGGCGATCGCCGCCGCGTACCCGGCACTGTCGAGAATCGCTCCGCCACCGATCACCAACATCGTCGATCGACGGCAGATCCGATGCTCGTTGATCAGAGCCAGAATCTCGTCGACCAGGTTTGGATCGTTCTTGGCGAGTTCACCGCCGGTGGCGACGTGCACCGATCGCAACTCGGGCAGACGGTCGCGATGCGCCTCGACATACCGTCTGAGCTTCGCCGTGAGACCGGGATTGGTGTTTGCCACCCCCTCGTCGACCACCGCGATCATGCCGTGTTGCGACGACTCCTCGTCCTTCCCTCTGATGGCCTCGGCGAGCACGTGGTGGTCCGGTTCAAGCGTGTTCGACGAAAAGAGAAGTCTGTGATCCCAGCCGACATCGAAGCGCTCCACTTGGGTGAATCGTCTCGGATCGTCCTGGTCGTGTTCTGGTCGTTTCATCTTCTTCGCGGCACCCGGGAGTTCGTTTGTGACAGGGTAGCGTAGGCGACAACCCGGTTCGGGGTATGAGACCCGACCGGGCTGTCATTTTCGGAAGAGGGAGACCCTCGTTTCCTGAAAGACCACGGCGGAGGGGCGGCCACCGTGGCCCGCTTCGACGACCGCGTCGAAACATGAGATTCGCACCCGTAGGAGCCGGGTTCGTGCGGTTACTCGCCGCGTTGTTGATACGTGGACGTTTCAGGCGAGTTCGTTCTCGCACCCGTCAGTTTCAGAAGTCACGTTTTAGTGAGGATAGGGTGGGATCAAATTCGATTTGATCGACTGAATTTATGCAGACAGACTCCTGCGGCGACGCCGACATTGAGACTGTCAGTTCCTTCCATCATCGGAATACGAGTCGTCATGGCGCAATGTCGGGATGCGATCGAACCGATTCCTTTGAATTCACTTCCCATAACGACACCCACACGATCCGGTGCTTCGATTCGATCGAGAGAAATGCTCTCTGATTCGATCGATGTCCCAACCAATGTGACTCCGAATTCATCGGTGAGTCTCTTCAGAGTCGTGTTCCAGTCCTTCGAGCGGTGCCAGGGAACACGCAGTGCATGACCGATCGAGACCCGCAGGCTCTTTCGGTAGAGCGGGTCGTGGCACTCCGGACTCAGAACGACCGCATCGACTCCGAAAGCCGCAGCATTGCGAAACATCATTCCAATGTTGTCGATGTTGGAGATTCCATCACAGACGAGCAGTGTCGCATGTCCATCGGGTGCGGGAACGATGTCCTCCAGATCGCGTTCCTCGACCGGAGCGCGAGCGCCGCAGGCAAGGACGCCTCGGTGCAGATCGAATCCCGTGATCGATTCCATGGTCTTCTCGTCCGCGACGAAAAGAGTGGTTTCGGGAGAATTCGAAGCGGCGATCACCTGTGCCATCCGATCCGCCTGTTTGCGCGAGGTCAGAACCGAACGTGTCAATCCTCTTGATTCGAGCATGACTTCGACCACCAGCACGGCCTCACCGATGAAGACTCCCTCACGGCCATCCATCTTCCTCAGGCCGCGATCTCTCAACGCCACGTATTCCGCGATCCTCGGATCACGTGCGTCGGTAATTTGAATGGGTTCTAAGGGCGCAGTCATGGTGTCCCCATCATCCTCGATCATCGATGAACGCGCCGTCAGGGTACACTTCCGAGCATGACGACCCAGTCGCGAAAACCGGATCCCGAAGAGAACGACCTCGTGCCGCCTCTATCGATCGAGGACCCGACCAGCCTGAGCGAGGAGGACCTTCGTGTTGCGGCCCTGCTTCAGGGTCCGACTGATCTACCCGCTCTGGCACACGCGGTCGAAGCCCAGGAAGCCGCGGATGCCGCCGACACCCTGGAGATCCTCGAGGAATCCGAGGCAGCCGATCTCCTCGAGACGATGGACATCGAATCAGCTTCCGAGGCTCTTTCCGAAATGCTTCGTCCGCTCGGGCTCGGCGTCTTCGAGGATCTCATCAATGAGAACCCCGTGTATGCAGGCAGCCTCCTCGAGGCGATGGCGCCCGATGACGCCACGGATTTCCTGCAAGGGATCCTGCCATCGGTGCGTGATCGTCTTCTCACCGAGATGTCCGTGGCCCGATCCAATCTCCTGCGTGGCCTTCTGGCCTACGACGAGGAGTCCGCGGGCGGACTGATGACGACCGATTTTCTCGCCGTGCGTGAGGAAATGACGGTGGGTGATGCCACCGACGCGATTCGCAGAAGCGCCGTGGATGGAGACGTCCATTTCGCCTTCGTCACCGATTGGGATGGTCGTCTTCGAGGCGTTCTCAGCCTGCGACGCCTCCTGCTTGCGTCGTCCGATGAACTCGTGGGCGACATCTGCAATCGTGAAGTCTCCGCGATTCCGCCCGATCTGGATCGGGAGGCTGTCGCACTTGAATTCGAAAAGTACGACTTTCTCGCGCTTCCCGTCATCGACGACCAGGGACATCTTCTCGGAGTCGTCGAGGTCGATGACATCATCGAGATCATTCGTGCGGTCACGGCCGAGGACGCGCAGCTCATGGTGGGTGCCGGTGCCGAGGAAGCGGTCTATTCGAGCGCCTACGACAAGCTTCGCGGCAGGCTTCCCTGGTTGGTCGTGAATCTCGTCACCAGTTCGCTTGCCGCGTTCGTGGTGCTCCAGTTCGACGATCTCATCGCCGAGATCGCGATTCTCGCGGTTCTCATGCCGGTGATCGCCAATCAATCCGGAAACGCCGGTCAGCAATCCCTTGCTGTGACGCTTCGCGGCATCGTGCTCGATCAGATTCGACCACGGGATTCCTTTCGTCTGATTCTCCGCGAGGGGATGGTAGGTCTCGTGAACGGCCTGGTCGCCGGGTTCTTCGTGGGGTTGGCGGTCACGACCATCGGCATGATCACCGGTCGCGTCGAATGGCAGCTGGGTGTCGTCTCCGCGATCGCGATGACCTTCGCGCTCACCATCGGAACGATCTCCGGTGCGACCTTGCCGCTTCTCATGAAGCGTGTCGGTGCCGATCCCGCGACCGCGTCGACGATCTTTCTCACGATGATCACCGACTCGATGAGTTTTCTGGTCTTTCTCGGTCTTGCCACCATCCTTCAGGGATGGTTGCTCTGACCTCGATCCGGCTGCGCCCGTTCACCGATCAAACCAGAGCCGCTTTCACGTTTCATGCGGGCGAGTTCGCCTTCCTTCTCGAAGAGTTCGGGCACCAGCAGGTAGCTTGCGAAGAGAAAACCGAGCCCCCCAAGGAACGTGCCCCAGTTCGCGCCCAGCGGCCAGAGCAAGGACCCATCGGCCTGGTAGAAGCTCGCGAGCGCGGAGACCTGGAACGCGATCGATCCGAAGGCGTTGACGATCACGATCCAGAACGCGAAATCACGCGGTCTGAAGCAGACGTAACGATGTCCGACTTCGAGATAGGAACATGCGGTAGCGATCAGAAAGCACATCGACCCGATCATGTCCGGAGTCCAGATTGCGAGATTCTCCTCGGTCGATGTCATGTTCGAGATCAGCGCGTCACCGGTGTTGAAGTTGAAGAGAATCGTTCCGAACAACTGGACGAGACTCGCAAGGTACCCGAGGTTTCGAGGACGCCACGCGAACAGACGCAGCCGTCTACGAACGGGAGACTCGCCCGTTCGTGTGTTCGTCAGATCAGTGATCTCCGAATTGATCACCTCGAGATACTGGATCAATCCTGCGGAAGTGAAGAAGATCGAACCTACGAAGAAAACCGAGTTGTTGACGATCGGATCGTGCCACCAGGCCGTCAGCAATGATGGGAATATCGCCAATCCCGCGCCGAGGGTGAACAATGCCGAGCCGATCATGAACAGGATCGCCAGCCACCATGAGATCGATTTCGGATCCCAGAACTGAAGCCATACCTTCAGAGGCAGTCGTTCATTCACGAGTTCATCGGACCGGCCTACGCGTAGTGGTTGCAGCCTCTTTCTGTGTCGACGCGAGGTGATCTCGCACAGATTGTCGTCCTCGTCAGTTCCAAGCAGTCTCGTCATGAACGGCCCCAGAAACTGCGGCCTGACGTTGTCCAGGTGATCAGGCGTTCGGGCCTTCATGGTTCTTGGCGAGTTCTTGGGCATCGATCATGACGACGTCGCTCCACAGAGTGTCTTCACACGGAGTGATTCAGTCGCCGCATTCCTCGGTGTACTGGTCCATGCCATCACAGCTGCAGACGAGATTGCGATCTCCGTAGGGATTGTCCACCCGCGCCACATGCGTCCAGAACTTGCTGTCCCGCAACCATTCCGTCGGCCATGCCGCCTGTCTGCGTGTGTAGGGGTGCGTCCATTCATCCGAGCCGATCATCCCGATCGTGTGAGGTGCGTTCTTGAGCACGTTGTCCGTCGAATCCGCGCGACCTTCCTCGATTTCGCGTATCTCCTCACGGATCATGATCATGGCTTCGCAGAATCGGTCGAGTTCCTCCCGAGATTCGCTTTCGGTCGGTTCGACCATCAGGGTCCCCGGAACCGGCCAGCTCATGGTCGGCGCATGGAATCCGTAGTCCATCAGACGTTTCGCGATGTCGTCGATCTTGATTCCCGCGTTCTTGTCGAACATCCTGCAGTCGAGGATGAATTCATGAGCACATCGCCCGTTCGAATTCGTGAACAGGATCTCGTAGTGGCCGGACAATCGTTCCGCCATGTAGTTCGCGTTCAGGATCGCGATCTCACTCGCCTGCCGGAGTGCCTCGGCACCCATGCATGCGATGTACATCCAGGAGATCGGAAGAATCATCGGTGACCCGTAGGGTGCCGCTGAAACGGGTCCGATCGCATGTTCGCCTGCAGTGTCGGGCGTGATGATCGGATGACTTGGAAGGAAGGGTGCCAGTGTTGCGGTCACGCCGATCGGTCCCATTCCGGGACCTCCTCCTCCGTGGGGGATGCAGAAGGTCTTGTGGAGGTTGAGGTGACAGACGTCCGCTCCGAGTTCACCCGGTCGGGTCAGGCCGACCTGGGCGTTCATGTTCGCACCGTCCATGTAGACCATGCCACCGGCCTCATGGATCAGCTCGCAGATCTCCTGCACATGCTCCTCGAACACTCCATGGGTCGAAGGGTAGGTGATCATCATCGCGGCCAGTTCGTCACCGCAGTCGAGAATTCTCGCACGGAGATCATCGATCATGATGTCTCCGCGTTCGTCGCACTTGACGGGTACCACGTCCATTCCCGCGATGATCGCCGATGCGGGATTCGTTCCATGCGCGGAGATGGGGATGATGCACTTTCGTCGCTGTCCTTCATCGCGCGAGGCGTGGTAGGCGGCGATGACCATCAGGCCCGCGTATTCGCCCTGGGATCCGGCATTCGGTTGCAGGCACACCGTCTGGAATCCCGTGATGTCCGCAAGCCAGGCCTCCAGTTGCTCGAACAACTTGGCGTAGCCCTCGGCCTGTTCGGTGGGTGCGAAGGGATGCATGTCGCTGAACGCGGGCCAGGTGACCGGGGCCATCTCGGACGCGGCGTTCAACTTCATGGTGCATGAGCCGAGCGGGATCATTGAGTGCGCCAGTGAGAGGTCGCGCGACTGCAGCTTCGTGACGTATCGAAGCAGTTCGGTCTCCGATCGATGGGAGTTGAAGACCTTGTGGGTCATGTATCCGCTGTGTCGTTCGAATTCTCCAAGACGTTCCTCGTCGGTCGAGAGTTCCTCGATCGTGATCTTCTTGTCTTCGCAGCCAGCACCGAAGACGCGAAGCAATGCTTCCAGGTCACGGAGATCGGTCGTCTCGTCGAGAGTCACTCCCAGCGAATCTCGATCTTCCGTCCGAAGGTTCACTCTCTGATCCCGTGCGGCCACGAGGATCTTGGAGCGCTGTTCGGAGGAGTGCAAGGGAACTCGGATCGTGTCGAAGACCGGTTCGGTGCCGATCTCGAAGCCCATCCTTCGCAGTGCGTCCGCGACGCCCGTCGTCAGCTTGTGGATGCGGGATGCGATCGCGCGCAGTCCTTCCGGACCGTGGTAGACGCCGTACATGGACGCGACGATGGCAAGCAGCACCTGCGCCGTGCAGATGTTGCTGGTCGCCTTGTCGCGTCTGATGTGCTGTTCACGAGTCTGGATGGCCATGCGCAGGGCGAGATCACCCTGAGCATCCTTCGAGACGCCGATCAATCGTCCCGGCATCTTTCGAACGAGCGCCTCGGTGCACGCCAGGTATGCGGCATGGGGTCCTCCGTAGCCCATCGGAACCCCGAATCGCTGGGTGGAACCCACCGCGATGTCGGCTCCCCATTCCCCGGGAGGAACCAGAAGGCACAGCGAAAGGGGGTCGGCAGCGGAGACCACCAGTGCGCCCATGGCATGTGCGGACTCCGCAAGTGCCTGGAAGTTTCTGATCACGCCGTTCGTACCCGGGTACTGGACCAGAACGCCTGCCCACTGGCAGCCTTGCGCATCGAAGTCCTCGACATCACCGATCACCAGTCGAACACCCAGTCCGGAAGCTCTCGTCTTCAGCACTTCGATCGTCTGCGGATGACAGTCGGAGGCCACGAAGAAGTCCATTCTCGTTCTTCGGTGTTGTGCGATGCACATCGCCATCGCTTCGGCTGCAGCCGTGCCTTCGTCGAGCAGCGAGGCGCCCGCGATGGGAAGCGCGGTCAGGTCGCAGACCATCGTCTGGAAGTTCAGAAGCGCTTCCAGTCTGCCCTGGGAAAGCTCGGCCTGATAAGGCGTGTACTGGGTGTACCAGCATGGATTCTCCACGACGGTTCTGAGAATGACCGTGGGAGTCACCGTGCCGTGGTACCCCATGCCGATGAAATTCCGCCAGGTCTTGTTCTGTTCCGCGAGTTGTCCGATCTCCTGCAGCGCCTCGCGCTCCGACAACCCGATCTCACCAGCTGGGGCGCAGAGCTCGAGCGGTCGTCGTGAACGGATCGATGCCGGAATCGCATCATCAATCAGTTCTTCGATGTCACGATAGCCCAGCGACTTGAGCATCTCGGAGATCTCCTGCGAGTCAGGTCCGATGTGTCGCTGTGAAAAACGATCCGTCGACTTGATCGAGTCACGGGTGTGGTCGTCCTGGCCAGTCATATCAGCCTCGTGGCGTGAACCTGCGATGGTCATTGAAGGAAATCCTCTGGAGGTCGGAATGCTTGATTCAATCTGGAATAGTAGCGGGACAGGCAACCATCAGCGACCCGAAACCGGTCCATTTACATCTTGAAGACGAACCCTTTCATGAAACGGGCGTATCTCAAGCGGAGAGTTCATTCATCCCCACTCATGGGGGTCTGAAACCGCTCCCACACATCCAGAATCCTCACTCCGGGAGTCTTCATGAAATCCAACATCAGGCCCATCACCGTCCCCAGGCGATTCGAGATCTGGTCACGAATCGCCGGGTCCCAGCGGGCAGGTCTTCTCGGACTTCGATTTGCCAGAATGTGGCCCACCTGCGAGCACAGGGAAGTCGACATGCGAATCAAGAGGCGATGCGGACTCGAGCTGGGTTTCGAGGGTCTGGTCTGTGGCCTGACCGCCGATTCGAATACCGGAAAGCTTTCCGGTCTCATGGTCCGCGAAAGCCAGCTGAACCGGATGCTGGCTCCTCGCGAGATCCCCCTCGATCGCATTCTCGGTCTACGAGATCCCGTCTTCGGTCGTTTGATGATCGGATCTCATCGTTCCATCGATGATTCGATCATTCGAAGTCTGGGTCGCTCGGCGTTGTCACACTCCGAACAAGGTCGGATCACCTGCCTCTGCGCCCTTGGTCGGTTCGCGGAGCGCCGTCACCTCTCACTCAACACCATCAAGCGCGTGCTCGAGGAGATGGACGCGCTCGCATTGGTCAAGGATCCGCTCTTCAATTCTCGAGTGTCCGCGGCTTGACCGCGTGGTTCGTCAATCCCAGCGGAAGACGCCTTTTTTCCAGGCGTAGATGTAGGCGACGATGCTGGTGGCCATGAAGAAGATGATTCGTCCCAGGAACAGGGCGGCTTCCTGACTTCCCGGTTCCAGCTGGGCGTAGGTGACCGCCCACGGGTACAGGAAGATGATCTCCACATCGAAGACAAGGAACGTCATCGCCATGACGTAGAACCTCACGTTGAATCGCTTTCGAGTCGACCCGAAGGGGTTCATGCCTGATTCGTACGCGATGGCCTTGGTCGCACCTTCGGCCTTGGGGCCGATCAGGTGACTCAGCACCAGGTTCGCCACCACGAAGACGAGTGCCATCACCAGCACGACCAGAACCGGCAGATACAAGATGAGTTCTGTCTGAGCGAGTAGGGCGTTCACGGCGTGCCTTCTGTGGAGGGTTTCGAATCCGGTGCGTCAACGGCGGAAGGTGTCTCCGCGCCGGGAGATGGTACACCTTCGCCCCCGGCGAGGTCCAGTGTTGCAAGGGCGGTCAATCGAGCGACATCTCGAGCGAGATCGGCCATGATTCGATCGGCATGATCGGTCACCTGATGATAATCCTCGTGATCCTCGACTGAAAAGAGGACTCCCGGGACGCCCTTTTCGATGAACGGCCATTGATCGCTTCGACTCAGCCAGTCGGGATGTTCATCCACCCGAAGCGTCAATCCGATGTGTTCATTGGCTTTTCGAAGCGCTTTGATCAAGGTTGGCGCACCCCTGGCGCCGTCGATGAAGATCGTGTTGCGCTCCCCCCGGCTGATCATGTCCAGGTTGAAGAGCCCCTTGACCTTCTTCAAGTCGATCGGACTGTCGCCGACGAAGTGCCTCGAACCCTTCAGCCCGGCCTCTTCTCCCGTGAATGCGATCAGCACGACACTCGCCTCGAGTCGCTCCTTCAAGGCCACCATCGATTTTCCGATGGCCAGGATGGCAGCCGTCCCGGAGGCGTTGTCATCAGCCCCGTTGTAGATGGTGTCTTCGCCCCGTCTTCTGGGTGGAAGGTGGTCGTAGTGTGCGCCCAGGATGACATATCCGGCCTTCGGATCGGTCCCCGGAATGATCCCCACCACATTCGGTGAGGCATTCTTCACCGAGAGTTCCTGAAACCATTCTCCATCCGGAAGGCCCGGCTGGATTCCCGCCTCGATCATTTTGTCACGAATCCAGACGGCAGCCTTTCGGCCGAATGGGCTCAACCAATATCTGCCGTAGTAGGCATCGTCAGCGAGATGATTCACATCAGCCTGCACCACCGCCTCTGTGATTTCAAGGATCGACGGTGGAATGGACGCTCGCTGCGAACCTGCCTGAAGCAACAGTGTCGTGAGAAGGATGTGGATCATGTGACTTGTTCCGATTCCAAAAAAGGCGACACCAAGGCCTCGCTTGGTGATGACACCATCGAATCGAGAGGCACCTCAAGTGTTTCATCGATCGGCGTCGTCTGGAGGGTGTCGTGGGATTCCCGAGACGGCCCCCTGGGGGGGCTCCGACCTCCTCATGGGCCGATCGGTCCGTTTGAATCATCGACAATCAGGGCGACAGGATTCGAACCTGCGACTTGCGGCTCCCAAAGCCGCCGCTCTACCAAGCTGAGCTACACCCTGTACGGAGTGCAGATGGTACCGAGTTGCCGGCGCAATCCAGTTCTTGGGCGGGTTTTCCCTCACGATTCCCTGAGATAGTGCCCCAGAAGCCTCTTTTCGGGCTCAGACGGGGATTTGATTTTCCCAACTTGGGCTACGCTGACCCCATGCCACTCGATGTTCCCGCCCATCTCGCCTCTCTGGTCTGCATCGGATTCGATGGTTCCGAGCCCACGCCATTCATCGAGGAGGCTTTGTCGGCTGGTGTGTCGACCGTCATCCTCTTCGCACGCAACGTCGGTGATCCTGCGCATACTGCGGAGACCTGTCGAAGGCTCCGCGAGGCCGCCGGTCGGCCGATCGTGATCGCCATCGACCAGGAAGGTGGTACCAGCCGACGATTGGTCGATGGTTTCACGCCCGTACCCCCGATGCGTGAACTCGCCCGGCTCGGTCCTCAGGCCGTGGCCGAAGCGGCCACCACCACCGCTCGTGAACTCAGATCGGTGGGCATCGACTTCAACTTCGCTCCAGTAGTCGACGTTGATTCGAATCCGAACAATCCGGTGATCGGAAATCGTGCCTTTTCCGACGACCCCATACTCGTCGCTGAATTCGGCTCGATCTGGATCAAGGCGATGCAGGAGGAGGCGGTCGCCGCCTGTGCGAAACACTTCCCCGGTCACGGCGACACCAGCGAGGACAGTCATCTCGAGCTTCCCAGGCTTTCCCATGACCTCGAACGGCTGCGTCGTGTCGAGCTTCGTCCCTTCGTCGCTGCAGTGGAGGCCGGGGTCGCTTCGATCATGAGTGCTCATGTGCTTTTCGAGGCGATCGATCCCGATCGGCCCGCGACGCTCAGCGCCCGTGTTCTTCACGAGGTTCTCCGGCAGGAAATCGGTTTCAAAGGTGTCATCGTCTCCGATGACATGGAGATGGATGCGATCGTCGGCCGCATGCCGATCGAATCGGCTGCAGTCGAAGCGATCAATGCCGGAGTGGACTTGCTTCTCTGTTGTCATCGCGAGGATCGCCAGAGAATCGTCCTCGAATCCCTTGCTGACGGCCTCGACTCCTCCGCGGCTGAGCGTGCGATCGCTCGAATGTCCCAGTTCCATGCCGCATGGGCCCGTTGACCGGCGGGTGCTTCATCCACCCGTGCTATCATCGGTGCATGAACCCCTTCTCGACCAACACACGGCGTTCACTTCTTCTTGGACTGTCCGCTTTCTGCCTGTTGCATCTCACCGCGTGTCAGACGACTTCGATCGATGCGACCCGCGATGGACGATCCACCTGGCGAGCCGATGGTCTGGAGCTCACACCCGGCGGGGGATGCATCCACGTCAACGTGAACTGCGCCTCGAATGATCCGATCACCGTCGTCCTGCTTTCCGAGGATCTTCTGGAGAAAGCGGAGGTTGCCGAGACGGCTCACGCCGGCACCAGCTTCGCGGCGGCTTCCGGGTACACGAGAAACGGGATGTTTCTTGTTCGTTTCCTCGAGCTTCCCATCTCCGAATACATGGTGGTCGCCTTCGTCGATGTCGATGGAGACGGTCGTCTCGTCGAGGAGGCATCCTTCATCGATTCACCGACGAAGTTCACCGAGCCTCACTCGAGACTCATGAGATTCGAGATCGACAACGGAGCAACCGTCAATGTCACACTTGATCTCGAGATCACCGGTGACCATGAAAGTCACGACTCATGAACCCGATTCTCCCGATCGTCTTGTTTCTCGTCGCACCGCCGACCTCCGCAGCCGTCGTCCAGGACGACGGTCCCAGGGTCCGTCCCATGGCTGATGTCTCGATCATCGAGGTTGTGTCGAGCGAGGCTCCCGAGCGTGATCGAACCGAACCGCAATCCGCGATCGACAGACGGGTTCGAGACATACTCAACGATGCGAACGCCCGTTACTGGAAGAATCGTGCGCGGACGAAGACGCTCCCTCTGGATCGATGGACGCCTCAGCAGGCCGGTTGGATGGATGCTTCAGGGCGGCCCCTGGTCATCAACTGGCCCTGGTGGGCCTGGTGAATCGGCCTAGAATTCAGCTGAATTCGCGGTTCGTGGATAGGGGATCACGTCTCTGACGTTGGCCATGCCCGTCGCATAGAGGATCGTTCTTTCGAAGCCGAGTCCGAACCCCGCATGTGGGACGCTTCCGTAGCGTCGGAGATCCCGGTACCACCAGTAGTCGTCCTTGTCGAGATTCATCTCCTCGAGCCGGGCATCGAGAACGTCGAGTCGTTCCTCTCGTTGCGATCCACCGATGATCTCCCCGATTCCGGGTGCCAGGACGTCCATCGCCGCAACGGTTCGCCCATCGTCGTTCATCCTCATGTAGAACGCCTTGATGTCCTTCGGGTAGTTCATGACCACGACCGGTCTGCCTGCGAGTTCCTCCGTGAGATATCGCTCGTGCTCCGATTGGAGGTCGATCCCCCAGGACACCGGGAATTCGAACTTCTTGCCTTTGGCGATCGCCTTTTCAAGATGTGCGATCGCTTCGGTGTAGTCCATTCTCTCGAACGAGGAGTCGACGAATTTCTCCAGTCGATCGATGCATTCCTTGTCGATCCTCTGTTGAAAGAAGGCCATGTCGTCGGGACGTTCTTCGAGCAGTGCCCTGAAGATGTACTTGAGCATGTCCTCGGCAAGATCGGCGTCGTCTGAAAGATCCGCGAAGGCGATCTCGGGTTCGATCATCCAAAATTCCGCGAGATGCCGGCTGGTGTTCGAGTTTTCGGCACGAAACGTAGGGCCGAAAGTGTAGACCTTGCTCAGGGCGCAGGCCCAGGTTTCGACGTTCAACTGTCCCGAGACCGTCAGGTGTGATTCCCTGCCGAAGAAGTCCTGGCTGAAATCGACCGCGCCCTCTTCGGTGCGTGGAAGGTTCATGAGGTCCAGCGTCGACACTCGGAACATCTCACCCGCACCTTCGCAGTCGTTCGCGGTGACGATCGGCGTGTGAATCCAGAGGAAACCGTTTTCATGCATGTATCGATGCGCCGCCATGGCAAGGCAGTGCCTGACTCGACCGACCGCTCCGAAGGTGTTCGACCTGGGGCGAAGATGGGCGACCTCTCGCAGATACTCAAAGGAATGTCGCTTTGGTTGGAGTGGATAGGTGTCAGGGTCCTCGATCCACCCGACCACTTCGATGGCGCTCGCTTTCATTTCAAGCGACTGCCCTTTGCCCTTGCTCTCCACGATCTCACCACGGCACCTCACGGCGCAGCCCGTGGTCAGTTTCTGGATTTCGGATTCGTAGTTCTCCAGCTCAGCTGGAGCAACGACCTGAAAGGCATCGAAACAGGAGCCATCGGAAATCTGAACGAAGGAGATTCCCGCCTTGGAGTCGCGTCGGGTTCTCACCCACCCCGTGACCTCGAGCTCCTTTCCAAGATGATCCGAAGGCGTCGAAAAAAGCTTGGAAATGGGGATGCCGGCGGACATTTGAGGGGCTCCGAAGGAAGAGGATCGATGGCTGATCCGGGGCTGAGTTGCCCCGGTTCTGAGTCAGGTCTGAAAGTATCGCAGTTTCGCCTGCTCTCGGGCAACCTCCCGGGTCAACGTTCGTCCCATCTTTGAATGCCAGAATGGCAGCGTTTCAGTCCCCCGGGAGGATCCCTGACACCTCATTCGGGCATGATCCCCGTTTTTCAGGCTTCAGGGGCCTCCAAGGGGTGGTTTCTCCTGTTCCAGTTGGGCACGGTGCTTGCCTTCACATAGGTAGATGACAGACGAAACTGTGACATCTTCGAAGCCCAATCGACTCTCCCTTTTGCTGAGCTACGGCGGCTGGGAGCGTGAGAATTTCGCTGAACAGCTTCCGAGGCTGCTCCAGCCGATCGGCATCGATTGTCTCAGAGCGGATACCGCAGACGAAGCGACCACTCTGATCCAGATTCAGCAGGTTCACATCGCAGTCATCGACCTTCGAATTCCGCTGGACCGCTCTGCGGACGGCCCCTCCGGAGAGCGTGTGCTCAAGCTCCTCCGAAGAATGGATTCTCCTCCTCCGACCGTGGTCGTGAGGCCTCGGCCCGCGACAGTTCGCGGTTCCACCAGGGGATTGAGCAGCGCTCTTCGAGAAGGCGCCTACACGGTCATGGACGGACCCATCAAGATCGAGCCGATGCTCGAAGTTCTCCGGCGAATCGTTCGTCGTCACTATTCGGACCATTGGTCCGCGGCATGAGAGCCCTCTCTCCATCCATTTGCATCAAACCGGGGCCGATGCCCCCCAGTTCCACTCAGGAGTTAGCAGACATATGAAGGTTCGACCACTTGGCGACAAGATCATCGTGAAGCGACAGGCTGCGGAGTCCCAGACCGAATCGGGAATCTTTCTTCCCGAAAGCGCGAAGGACAAGCCCAAGCAGGGCAAGATCGTCGCTGTCGGTGACGGCAATCTCAACAAGGACACCGGCGCACGTGTTCCTTTCACCGTCAAGAAGGGTGACGAGGTGATCTTCAGCTCTTACTCCGGCACTGAAATCAAGATCGACGGCGAAGACGTCCTGATCATGACCGAGGACGACATCCTCGGCATCATCGACTGAGTCACCCAGTCAGGAGTAACCGATGGAACGTGGGCCACTGATTCGTATTCTCGAAGACATGACAGGAACCGAGCTCGAGCTCGACTTG
>MDTG01272515.1_pt1 | contig 15876 bp, 13 predicted proteins | sample 811421 | NCBI WGS metagenome assembly MDTG01 (sample SAMN05326645, study PRJNA326480) | marine metagenome | isolation source: seawater | place: Pacific Ocean: South East | collected 2011 | reverse complement strand
ACACCTCATCGTGCTTTGGAAAGACTTCATGATGGTTTCGTTCTTCACATACATACTGTTGGAGCTCTTTCCAATAAGGCTTATCAAGTTCTTCTTTAAGTAGAGGATTCCAGTCGGTCTTCATGAAACGCAATCTAGCCCAGACCAAGCTGCTACACATACGTGGAGAGCTGGGCAGCATAATTACCGTATTTCGATTTTCTATTTGAGACCTAGTGAACCCATGGGTAGCATGCCGAAATGGATAATGATTTGAATTCGATAACAGAAGGCATGGCAATCCCGTATGGAGGGAACAGAGTTACCTTTGTCTCAACTGAGCTTGCTGAATCATTTTCCGCTGGAGACTACCTTATTGTCGTCCAAACCACAGGAGACCTTTTGCATATCCCTAGAGATATCTGGGAACTCTCCCAAGAAGCGGTCGGAAACGCATTTACAGCTTTTTCTCATATGGGTTCGGTTACGGATGAGGCCATCACTACGTTCTATGAGTCTTTCGCTAGATATCTAGAACGAGATGATTCGTTTGGGTTAATAGCTGAAGCGAATGCTATCGATGTGCAGGAAGCGAAATCGAAAGATCGATCAACGACACGGTTGGAATTATCGGCAACGATGCGATCAAACATGATCGAAGGCCTCCGCATGTGGAGCCAAACTAGCTCAAGCCGAGGCGAATCGACTGAGACCATCAGCCACGATGGGTGGACTGTTAACCAACTCACAGCAGGACTGGGCGTTGTTGGATTTGTCTTTGAGGGTCGTCCAAATGTTTTCGCTGATGCTACAGGTGTTCTTCGGTCAGGCAATACTGTTGTTTTTCGCATAGGCTCTGATGCCCTGCAAACTGCCAACGCTATAGCGGAATATGCGCTCAACCCTGCCCTAGTTGAATCTGGGTTACCCCTTGGCGCGGTATCTCTTGTGAATAGCCCTGCGCGATCAGCTGGGTACGCAATGTTCTCTGATGAGCGCTTAGCCCTTGCCGTAGCCCGCGGCTCAGGTCCAGCTGTAGCTCAACTGGGCGCAGTAGCTCGACAAGCAGGGATCCCTGTCAGTTTGCATGGAACTGGTGGCGCATGGATCATGGCAGGTGAAAGTGCCGACCAAGATAGATTCAAAAGTGCCATATTTCATTCCTTAGATAGGAAAGTGTGCAATACCCTAAATACTTGTTGCATCCCAAAATCCCGAGCTCATGACCTTGTCCCGGTGTTTCTTGAAGCATTAGCCCAAGCGGGCCAGAGACGAGACGCTCAGAGCAAGCTACATGTTGTTCAATCCTCTGCAGAATACATCCCTGAAGAATGGTTTCAGGAGGTATCCATTGACCGAGCTGAAGGCCCAGTTCCTGAACCTCAAACTGACCTAATCGAGTACGGAGGTCTAGGCCAAGAGTGGGAATGGGAAAACTCACCGGAAGTTTCTCTCGCGATCGTCGACTCAACAGAGCATTCAATAGACCTTTTCAATGAGCACTCGCCACAGTTTGTTGCAAGTTTAATTTCAGAAGACGAAACGGAGCATTCCGATTTCTACAAGTCCGTCAACGCCCCATTTGTCGGTAATGGGTTCACCCGTTGGGTCGATGGACAATATGCGCTTGGCCGCCCTGAATTAGGCTTATCGAACTGGCAATTCGGACGTCTTTTCGGTAGGGGCGGAGTTCTTTCAGGCGATTCTGTCTTCACTATAAGAACGACTGTTGAGCAAACGGACCCAAATATCACTCGCCTTAAATAGAGAGTTTAAGAATCGGGTAAGAATAGTCGCTGAAGCTTGTATTGACGTCACCTCAAACTCATAATGGTCTAAGATCACAGTGTTCTTCAACTTAAGAGGGAATATGAAAAACAAAGCGTCTCTTCTCGTTATCGGATTTATTTCCGTAGTCCTAGCAGCCTGTGGTGGTGGCGGAAGCTCAGGAGGCAATGATGAAGGAACTGTCGTCGGAGTCCAAGGAGGAACGAAAGTAGTTGCTGAAGACGTCATTGCCGAAGCCCAAGAACAAAGAGCCAATAACGAAGACGAAGAAAGCGGACCGCAGACGCTTTCAACTGAAGACGTTGAAGTTGAAGAACTGAATGAAGCCCCAGCTGAAGAAGAAGCAGAGGAAGATATTGAAGTTTCAGAAGCTGAAGAAGATCCTCTAGATGGCCTTCTTAACGCTGTTGCTACCTTTCAGGGGTGTCTTGAAGATGAAGGATTTGAATTTATAGGGGCCCCCGGACAGCCGGGTCCAGATGGAGAAACCGTAGACCCAAGCGAATTCACGCCCGAGTACCTTGGAGCTCTCCAAACGTGCGCTACTCAAAGCAACATTCTTGAAAGCTTCCAAAACTTCTCAGAAGCGCAAGAGAATCTAACCCCTGAACAAATCACAGCCCTGAACTTTGGTCTTCCAACATTTGGAGAGTGCCTAGAACGATTAGGGTGGGAAGTAGGCGAACTCGTTCCCGATTCAAGAGGAGCCCTTAGTTTTGGGGAAAATGGAACGGGATTGACACCCCCCGAAGAGAACGAAGACATTTTCCCCATAGATGACATCAACACTTGCCGTCAGGAAGCCACCGCCTACACCGAAGCAAACTACGTTCCTGAAGACGAGAGCTAGGCAATCTACATGAACTACAAAATGGGTTTAGGTGGAGCCTTCGTCGTAGCGCTAGTACTTGTAGGAACACTAGTGTGGCCCGGAATTGGTGGAGATGGGGACTCTTCTGAATCCTCAAATGATGGACCCACCTTTGTCGTGGCGCCAGTAGAGCTAAGAACACTCACTGATGAAATAACTGTTCGAGGAGAGATCCGAAGAGATCAACTCCAGCGGATAACATCTGGAGTTGATGGACGAGTCAGTACCGTGCTTGTCGAAGATGGCGACACGATCAACGCCGGCGATGTTCTTTATGCTATAGATGGTCGAGCAGCTGTTGCTGTTGACGGAGAATTCTCATTCTTTCGAAGGCTCGATGTTGGCTCTGATGGGCCTGACGTTCTCCAACTAGAAACCATCCTCTCAAATGATGGATTCGAAGTAGGGATTGTGGACCAACTCTTCACTGAAGAAACAAGAGCAGGATTACGCGAATGGCAAATAAACCGAGAATACGGAGGAGAGACACCTGAGCCGAACGAAAATATAGTTGTCTCTTTGCGCTCTAACAGTGCCGGATACACAATTGGAGCCCAAAATACAATCAGTTTTGAACTTGAGCCCAGCGTCCCTAACCAGCCTGTCTCTTTCGAGAGCCACCAATCAGGAACTAGCCGTTCCTTGCTCTTTAACGGAAGCGATACCGAAGGCCCGTATGTAAACGTTTTATTCCAAGAAGACAACAGGCCGAGAATCAATGTCACAGCAAACCCACTAACTGTCGTTGAAGGCACCTCAGCTACGTTCACGTTCACATCAGATATCGAGATGCCGACCGATACTGTCATTGACTATGTAGTAGCTGGCTCAGCAACCGCTGAAGACGACTACGATGATGGACCACTTGATGGGTCATTCATTTTCCCCCAAGGGACTCAATCATTCGACTTGGAAATCCAGACGCTAACTGATGATGAGATTGAAAGCGAAGAAGAAATTGTCATCGAAGTTGGAGATGGATTTGGGATAGGCGAAAACCTGCCGTACGTACCTGGAGCGCTTCGAGAAGCAAGATTAGCGATCACGAGCCCACCTGGCGATTTCCAAACTATCCACGTTTCAGCTACGACCGTTAGGGTGAACGAAGGGTCGAGCGTTTCATTCGAATTTGAGACCGACCTTATAAGCAACGAAGATACAACAATCACATTTACAGCAGGAGGGACTGCAAGATCAGGATCAGATTACTTCCCTGAGGATCTAGAGATTGACCTACCAGCAAATGCCGAAACAGTCACAGTTACTTTTGAAACAAAGGATGACACAACCGTCGAAAACGATGAAACAATTTCCATCACAGTAACCCCTAATGCAAACGAGACTTATGCAGTTGGAAGTCCTTCCTCTGCTTCAACAACCATTGAATCCAACGACCTACCCGAACTCGTGATCGAAGGCGGCGGTTCGATATCTGAAGGTTCCTCCGGAGAATTCGTTATCCGCGCCGACCAGCCAGTAGTCGAAGATACGTCAATAAATTACTCCCTAAGTGGAAGCGCAACACCGGGACGAGACTTTAATGAGCTTTCCGGAACGGTCGTAATGCCCGCCGGCCAGAGCGAAGTTCGGGTAACAATTGAAACGATCGATGACGACGTTATCTTCCTTCCTGGGGACATGGTCGTAGCTTCATGGCCTGCCAGAATCGGGACAGTGTCAGTAGACGACGGAGAATTCATCCTCCTTGGGCAAGAAGTCCTAACCCTAACCGAACCTGACTTCACCATTACCTTGACCTTAAACCCCACTGACCGAGGAAATCTCGAAGTAGGAATGGCAGTGGAAGTAGAGATCCAAGCTAGCGACGAAGAGGCAGTTCCAGGAGTGATCCTCGAACTAGACGAAACAGCAACCGTAACTGGCGATGGGTCGGAAAGATACGAGGGCGTAATTGAAACCTTCGATGTCCTCGATGCTGTAGATGGCGCCAGCGTCAATGTTGACGTCACTCGTGAAGAGAAAGTAGATGTAATTACCGTGCCAGTTGCAGCTGTTCTCCAAGATGGTCAAGGGAACGACGTTGTTCGGGTTGTACTCGTTGACGGGAGCACAACCCAAGTCCAGATTGAAACAGGGTTATCTGAAGGGGCATACGTAGAAGTGACTGAAGGGCTCACCGGAGACGAACTCGTCTTGGTGGAGACCTAATGTCTCCTGAAGCAGAGGCAAGAATAGGGGTCTCTTCTTCTACAAGCAGACTTTTCAGCCTTACCGACGTTTACCGAATTTACGGTGAGGAACCAGTCGCTGTCCATGCGTTAGATGGAGTCTCAGTAGAAATCAATGCAGGAGACTTCATGGCCATTATCGGGCCTTCAGGATCAGGAAAATCTACCCTATTAGGCCTACTAGGCTGCTTGGATCTCCCTACAAAAGGTTCAATAGAGGTATCAGGGACAGAGGTTACTGAACTCGGTGATGCAGAGAGGTCCAAGCTCAGGGGTGATTCTATAGGCTTCGTCTTCCAACAATTTCACCTAATTCCCCACCTTACTGCACTCGGTAATGTATCAACTGCTCTTCTCTACCGGAATATGACTAAGAATGAAAGAAGGGACCGGGCGATGGCAGCCCTCACAAAGGTGGGGCTTGGAGAACGCCACGACCATCGACCTGTACAAATGTCAGGCGGAGAACAACAGAGGGTGGCGCTAGCGCGAGCCATAGTTACTGAACCACTAATGATTCTCGCTGACGAACCAACAGGAGCTCTCGACACAAAAAATGCCACTATGGTAATGGAAATTTTTCAAAACTTACGGAGTGAAGAAAAGGCGGTCGTAGTCGTAACCCACGATCTAGAGATCGCTGAACAAATGGACCGGGTCGTTTCAATGCGCGACGGGAAAATCATTGCAGACAACCTCAAACAAGAACGAACTGAATCCCTACAAGATCAATTTTGGGAATCAGGCGGCGGAACGAAGCTAGAATAATATGAGTTGGATGCGCGAACTTCTTTCAGTTGCCCTTCGCGGGTTAGCAGCTAGAAAAATGAGGACAGTCCTTATCATGCTCGGCCCTATTCTGGGAGCAGCAGGGATCGTTGCTGCAGTTGGATTGAACGAGTCAGCTAAAGGAGATGTCAGAAAAACTCTCGAGAAACTAGGAACAAATTTAATTGTTGCATCGGCCGATGGAACCTTTAGCGGCGGAGAAGCACCCACACTTCCCGAAGATGCCGTAGATCGAGCTAAGAACGTTTCTACAGTAGATCGTGTAGCAGGTATCACTGAAATAGGAAGCCTTACCGTTCTCCCATCCCAAGGAGGAAGAGATTTTTTCAGAACCATCCCAGTGCCCGTCCTAACAAGCGACCAGAACCTTCTCGAAGTTCTCGATGGGCAGATGCTCTACGGAAGGTTCATTAACGGTGCTGACGAAGCAAACGGGTTCAGATCTGTGGTTATAGGTGAGGATCTAGCGAACGATTACCAATACCTCCCTGGCGAAATCAGAACCATAGACATCAATGGGCAGATTTACGGAGTAGTTGGGATCATAGAGAACGTTGACCTTGTTCCCAAACTAGATACAGCTGTGATTATTCCTAAAGCAGCTGCAGAGGAAGACTTCGATGTTGAACCAAATCCAACGACCCTCTACGTCAGGGCAGTAGAAGGTGCCGTAGACTCTACGGCTGATGCTCTTCCTGTAGCTATCAATTTAGGTGGAGATGAGGGAGTGACCGTAGCTGTCCCCTCTGATCTACTTGAGGCTCAAGGAGCAGTAGATACGACATTAAGAAATGTCCTATTTCTTATGGGAGGTTTAGCCTTGCTAGTGGGCGGTGTCGGGATCGCCAACGTAATGTCTATTTCGGTTATACAACGTTCGGGAGAGATAGGTATCCGGCGAGCCTTAGGGCACACAAAAGGAACTATCGCTTTTCAATTCGTTTTAGAAGCGCTATTCGTTGGCGTCTTAGGGGGAATTGCTGGAGTTGTTGCAGGGATAGGAGTTATTTACCTTGTATCAGCGGTCCTCAATTGGATTGCGACGCTTAACATTCCTCTTTTCCTTGTCGCTGGGGGCATGGCGTTGATAGTGTCTGTCGTCGCCGGTCTCTATCCTGCTTGGAAAGCAGCGAAACTCGAACCTCTTGAGACATTACGTCTAGGGTAAAATTATTACTCGTATTTTGTTCCTTCGGCCTTAAGAAGATCTACCCATCTGGATCCAGCAAATTCAGTCAGATCACCGGGAAGATACCGGACTTTCTTTATCTCTCCGCTGAATGGGAAAGCACCATTTTCTTCAAATAACCTCCAATTCACAGGCGACTTGCTGTCAATCCCTACATCAATGCCTTGAAATGGCGCCATAGCTAGTAACGCTAAGAGCCCTTTCCGTTCTGCAGCTGGTTCATTATTGAGCCCTATCGCAATGTCCCAAGTTAGGAAATCCGGAGGCGTAACGGTTAATTGAACGACAACATTCCCAGCAGGAACTCGGCCACAGTTTATTTCTGTCATATCTCCGTATCCATTGTGGCTAAAGATAAGCTCACCTGCTTCAATTGCGAAAGAGTACCCGCCTCCTTGATCGCCATGGGCGAGAAGCGTACCCGTATCGCCTGATACGTAGTCGAAAAGGATCTCCACATCCCAATTTCGAAAATTGATTAATTGCTGCGATTTCCAGCGTTCCAACGTTGGTGTTCCCGGGTACAGGGTAGTTTCCGTGACAAGTTCTGCATCCCAAGGCGGTCGCAGAGTCTCTTTTACCATATTTCCCTCGTCTAATGGAAAAACCTGATTGTCCCACGCTGCCTGCTGCCATTTTTCTTTAAGTTGTTGAAGCTTTTCAGGGTGCTTTTCAGATAGATCTCGGATTTCTGTTGGGTCATTAGCTAGATCATGAAGTTCCCAATTTTCTTGTGAAAAAGGGGTTTGCGGCTTTCGGAGAGTCACCGCTGACCATCCTTGGTCATAGAACCCCCGGTGCCCGATCATCTCATAATATTGCTCTGGGTGTGTCGAGGTAACTTCAGGATTATTCAGTGATTCGGAAAAACTAGATCCTGCTGCAGGTGGAAGATCTTCACCGTCTTTTTCCGTCGGGATTTCGATTCCTGCCAAGTCACAAATAGTCGGTAGAAGGTCGGTGACATGCTGATACTGTGTTCTGATTGTGTTCTGGCCACGAAGTTTTTTCGGCCATGAAATAATTAATGGAACTTGCTGGCCGCCCTGATGCGTATTGGTTTTATACAGTCTGAATGGCGTGTTTGAGGTCATTGCCCACCCCATCGGATAATGAGCTAAAGCTCTTGGGCCCCCTAGAAGATCAAGGCGTTCATAATCGGTATCAACACTCTCTAATTCTTTATGCCCTGTGAAGGATAGCAGTGTTCGAAAATACGCTGAAGTGCCTAGCTCTTGTCCTTCTCGTGACCCTCCATTATCTGACGTGAAAACGATGACCGTATTCTCCCACTCACCCATTTCTTCTAAGGCAGACCGCAGCCTTAGGAAATTTTGATCAACGTTATCGACCATCGCTGCAAAGATCTCTTGGTATTTAGCGAAGAGCTCTTTTTCTTTTCTGGTTAGTTCATCCCATGCTTTCACTGCATGGTTCTCTTCATGGTTTCGCTCGGGTAGTTCTACATCAGGCGGAATGACTCCTATTTCTTTTTGCTTTTCAAATCTTGACTTCCGGACCGCATCCCATCCGGATTCATACTTGTTTCGGTATTTCTCTAAATCCTGCTCTTTAGCTTGAAGCGGAGCATGAACAGCCCCGTGCGAAAAATACATAAACCAAGGTTTATGAGGGTGGGAGCTCCTTAGCTCTCTGACCATCTTTATTGCCTGATCAGTTAAGTCATCTGTGAAATAGTACCCATCTGGATATGAATCAATATCCAAAGCATGGTTATCTTCGCATAATCGGTGTGGGTGATGGAAATTAGTAAAGCCTCCCAAGATGCCATAGAAGCGTTCGAAACCCTTTTGCAAAGGCCAACTGTGCTTTGGTCCAGCTTCAGAAAGTTGTGAATCTTTGCACAAGTGCCATTTCCCGACCATCAAACTCGCCCAGCCATTAGCCTGAAAGAGGTCACCCATTGTTACAGCATTTTCTCGGAGCTCCATAGCATATCCGGGAAACCCTGGGTCAAAATGTGCGACATGCCCCATTCCAGCCATATGAGAATTAAGGCCGGTTAAAAGTGATGCCCGAGTGGGTGAGCACATTGGGTTGACATGGAAGTTTGTATACCGAATTCCTTCAGCGGCAAGTGCATCCAGGCTTGGTGTATCGATTTCTGAGCCGAAACAACCAAGGTCAGCGAAACCAAGGTCATCAACCAACATAACTAGTACATTTGGCGAATCAGGTGGAGCAGTTGGAGGAACGGGCCAGTCAGGTTCGGATGTCGAGAAAATTTTTCCAACCTTCCCTTTAAAACCGCTGTATGCCTTTCCCACGTTTCCCCTACCAGTCGAACCTTTGAATTCTCTAGCCTGTCCTAAAGTGACAGACTCCAAGATTAGTCCGTCGTAAGCTTCAACCCAATTAATTGAGAATAGATAACTGAGCTTGAGTGAACTATCCTTCGTTTCATGAGCCAAACACCAGACCAAATTATTCGATCATTCTGCAATGCATGGTCAGCCGGAGACCTCGATGAAATCATGGAATATTTTGATGAATCAGCTGTCTATCACAACATCCCTATGGAACCACAAGAAGGCTTAGAGAATATCCGAGGATTCATAGAGGGATTTCTCACTATGGCTTCTTCAATTGAGTTCGAGATCCTTCACCAAGTAACTGAAGGGGATGTAATCATGAACGAGCGTGTAGATACGCTTGTCATGGGAGAGAACACCATCGCTCTACCCGTTATGGGAATCTTTGAGTTAAAGAGTGGAAAAATTATAAAGTGGCGTGACTATTTTGACATGGGTCAACTAACCGGCCAGCAGCAGGGTTAACTTCTAGCCAAACGTCCCGGCCTTGACCCTGTATCTTCATCAAATTCCCGAGTGGACACTCCATTGCACAATGTATTTACATAACCGACGACAGGTTGCATAAGGCGTGTTCCTCCCTTTGGTAAATCATTGTGTGGCACTGGAGGGGAAACTTGAAGATTATCAAGGTCGATTACATTCACATCTGCTCGCTTACCAACCTCTAATGTCCCGCGGTCATGAAATCCATATAACTCAGCGTTGAGCGCAGTTTGCTTCCTCACAATGAACTCAAGAGGGATTTTCTCTCCCTTTGCGCGATCTCTCGTCCAATAAGTCAGTTGAGTGGTCGGCATCGTGCCATCACAAATCAATGTCACATGGGCGCCAGCGTCACTTAAACCAGTCACCGTACTGGGGTGAAGAAGCATCTCCTGCAAAACATCCATTCTTGCTGGCAAATCAATAGCACTTAGAGAAGCAAATCGCCTGCCTCCATCTTCGAGAAGGAAATCATAAAGGTAATCTATAGGGTCAACATCACTGGCACTTGCTCTAGCGCCTATACATTCGCTGAGATCAGGTTCATAGTCAACTGGGTCACTTAATGGGTATAGGGCGGGGGCCGCCATGTTGAATAGTCCATAAACATTCTCCATAGAGCCGGGTGCCTCAGGAGGGATATCGGCTTCGGTCAGAATTGCTTGACGGATTTCCGGCTTGGCCATGACCTGAACTTTTTCGCTTAACGGCAAGTGGGCCACTTCACGCAGATACGTTGGTCGCCGCATAAAGGCGTGGTAACCGCTTAAACCAGTTAGGAATCCAATGGGACGTGAAGAAACCTGAGGGTATATGTTCGCCCCTTTGTCATTAGCTTCTTCAGTAAGGCTAAGGATTTCTCTCCAAGTATCTGGGTCATAGTCAGGTGACTGAACAAGCGTGAATGTAACCGGTCTTTCGCTAGCAATTGAAACACGAACCATGAGTGCATGCTCTTCTTGTTGCGTGTATTTTTCCCCTCCCAGACTTTCCATCTTTCCAACAGTCCCAGCTGGGATCATTTGGAAAACGCCTTTTGCTGATTTTTTCATTGCTTGGGCTATGGCAAGTACTTCTTCTTCCGGAGCGAAAGTACCCGGAACAGGTTCGCCCCATAATGACCGGTGACCAATTATTCTTGAAGTGCTGAAACCCACTGCTCCCGCATCAAGAGCCTCGGTAACAAGTTCCGCCATCAGAGTCAGATCGCTCTCGGTTGCGTCTTCATTTAGCCGTCCTCTCTCCCCCATTGCGAAATAACGGAGCGACCCGTGCGCGATTTGTGCCCCTACATCAAGAGAGAATTCTCTGGTCGATAGATAATCAAGATATTCGGGGAATGTGTTCCATTTACCCCACTCCATCCCTTCGTGAAGAGCTGATCCTGGGATATCCTCTACGCCTTCCATCAGCTCTATGAGTTCTTTCTCTTGTCCCTGATGAACAGGAGCGAAGCCAACACCGCAATTACCCATCACGACAGTAGTAACACCGTTATGTGAAGATGGAGCGATCTCTGTATCCCAGCTGACCTGACCATCGTAATGAGTGTGCAGATCAACCCACCCCGGAGTTACAAGGGCTCCATCAGCATCAATAACTCTCTTACTGTTACCGTTTATACGGCCTCCGGCTTCAACAATGACCCCACCTTCAATGGCCACGTCACCGGTTTCGCCTTTTTTCCCTGTCCCATCGACGAGCGTTCCGCCCTTTATTAAACAGTCAAACATAAATCCCCCCGTATTTCAGTTTACTCAAAAATGGAACTTCCGCTGCCCACGTCATTCTGTGCCCGAGGTGGGACTTGAACCCACATGCCCCTATTAGGAGCCGGGGGGTTTAAGCCCCCTGCGTCTGCCTATTCCGCCACTCGGGCCTAGCATTTAGACTACCTGAAGGCGGATTTCATCACCCCATCAGGAACTTATTTCATTTTTTTCAAAATCCATTTAGGAAGAAGGTCCGCCCTGGTCTAACCTTCGTGATGTTATGAGGAGCAAATATGGGAAAGCTTGATGGGAAGACAATAATTATAACTGGCGGTGCTAAAGGCCAAGGAGCAGCAGAAGTCCGACTAGCTACATCTCTCGGTGCAAAAGTTGTCGTAACTGACATTCTGGGTGACGCTGGGAAACAAATTGCTGAGGAAACCGGAAATAGCTATCTAAATCTCGATGTAACATCGCCCGAGCAGTGGGCTGAAGTAGTGAAATTTACTATCAGTGAATTTGGAAGGATAGATGGACTCATCAATAATGCTGGAATTGACCAAAAAAATCACGGCGGAGTAACGGACACTCCAATAGATTTATATAGGACTGTCATCGAGGTGAATCAGGTTGGGACTTTCTTAGGGATGAATGCTGTTGCTCCGGCAATGATTGAACAAAAAGCAGGAAGCATCGTCAATATTTCTTCTATAGCGGGAATGCGCGGGTTCGCAGCGGTCGCTTACGTGGCGAGCAAATGGGCAGTCCGGGGAATGACAAAAACCGCAGCAAACGAATTAGGTAGTTCAAACATTCGTGTCAATTCAATTCACCCAGGAGCGATTGAAACTGACATGCTTTTCGACTTAGGCCAAGACTCCATAAATTGGCTGGTTTCCAAGGTGCCGATGCAACGATCAGGTACTCCGGACGAAGTGGGGGAAACTGCTATGTTTTTGCTAAGCGATGAAGCTAGCTACATTTCCGGCGCTGAAATAGTAGTAGATGGAGCTCTAATAACTAGATAACCGGGCTGCGAGAATTAAGGAACGATATGGGCACCCTTGATGGAAAAGTAATTATTGTAACTGGCTCTGCGAAAGGTATGGGAGCTGCTGAAGCTCATGATGCATCAAAGCAAGGTGCAAAAGTGATTGTGACGGACATACTTAATGAGCAAGGTAAAGAAACTGCAGCTGAAATAGGTGCGACTTATCGAAGCTTAGACGTCACATCAAAAGAGAATTGGAACGAAGTTATCTCTTCTGTCATTGATGAGCATGGAAGGATCGATGGGCTCGTGAATAACGCCGGGATTTATACTTCGCAAGATATTTTTTCTGAATCCGATGATGTTTTCCAAGGAATCATCGAAGTTAATCAATTGGGAACTTATCTTGGGATGGCTGCTGTCGCGCCTATAATGGCCAGCCAGAAATCCGGAAGTATCGTGAATATTTCATCTGTCGCTGGGATGCGCGCACAAGCGAATATTGCATATATGGCGAGCAAATGGGCTGTAAGGGGTATGACCAAGGGAGTAGCAAAGACTCTGGCCAACTCAGGAGTACGATGCAATAGCGTCCACCCCGGTGCTGTGAATACCGACATCCTATTTGGCCTTGAGGATGAGACCGTTGACCAACTGATAGCTTCGATCCCTATGGGTCGGTCTGGAGAACCTTCTGAGGTAGCGAGGGTCGTCACTTTCCTTCTAAGCGATTCAGCAAGTTACATAACTGGTGCTGAACTGGTAGTTGACGGAGGAATGATCATTTGAATTATGCAGCGGAATTAAACGAGTAATTAGGTGCAGAGTTTGAGAGTCCGGTAATTGCAGATAACTCCTCTTCCTCAATGACGAACCAGAGAAGGTCACGAAGTTCATAGGATTTCTCAAAATGACTGTTGGCTACGACAAACCCTTCGACGATATCTGAAAGGGTAGATAACCATGCCCTCCCCCGAAAGACAACTGAAATAGTAACTGATCCATCGTTATTCCTCTTAAGTGTCCTCGAACGTTCGCCAAGATCCGGAGGTCCTTTAAATGAAGGAACTTTATATCCTCCTTCTCGGGCTGCTGTGCTGAGTACTCGAACTGCATTTGCAAATAGAAATGTTTTTGATTCCGCCATACACCTATTGTGACTGCACGGTATGACATTTTTGCGAAAGCTAGATTGAACCATACACGGTTAAAAATTCAAGCTAGCTTAAAGTTACACTATGGCCGAATACGACGTTTCTCCCTCCTCTCAGTTGAATCCATCTCAAGAGAACGTTTTAGCCCAGCTTGGGGCGAAACCAAGCGAGCGCCCTCAATTCTCGACAGGCCTTAAGAACACGTTAAAAGGAAGGTTAGAAGAAGTTGCCCAAAATCTTCTTGAGAACATTCCCAATAATGAATCTCTTTTCCTGAGCAAACATCTACTGACTCAGCTAATGGGATGCGAGAAGCGGTATATAGCCGAAAGTCAGGAGAGTTTCGAATGGAGCATTCCGACAGCTAGAGGAACCCTTTCACACAAGGCGATAGAACTATCTATCTTCTGGCAAGGACCCAAAGACCCTTTGACTCTTACCGATGCAGCTTTAAATAGGGCTGAACAGGGAACTGACTACATGGCAGATTGGATTCGAGGGCTAAGTGAAGGTGATCGGGCCCAGTTATGCGGTGAGGTAAATTCCCGTGTTGGTTCTTTCTTAGAAACTTGGCCCCCGCTTGAGAAACGTTGGAAGCCGATGCTCGAAACGCCTATACGGGTCGAATTGGCCGAAGGAAAAGTTGTTCTTTCTGGGAAAGTGGACCTTACTCTCGGCTCAGCTGGAGGGAATACGGCAGGAAAGGTAATCGTTGATTTCAAAACTGGGAAATTCTCCCCAGCCCATCGAGACGATTTACGTTTCTATGCTTTATTGGACACGATCAGAATAGGCGTCCCTCCCCGACTAGTAGCCAGCTACTACCTCGATCAAGGAGAATTCAGTCCAGAGATTATTAGCGAAGATGTCCTTGAGTCAACTGTCGGACGCATATCAGATGGGATTACCCGCCTGACTGAACTTCGCTTCGAACAGCGGGCCCCTTCAACGCAACCTGGGCCTCCATGCCGGTGGTGTCCGGTATCAGAGGACTGCATTGATGGACAGGATTACCTGTCTGATTACAACGAGTGAGGCAATGGAGAAAACTTGTTGAGATTAAGCATCTTAACTTTCCGTAAGCCACAATGAAGGTATGGGATTTATAAAAATCGACGTGTCCGATAGGGTCGCCATTCTTACTTTAAATGACCCTGATAAAAGAAACGCTATCAACCTCACTATGAACGACGAGATATGTGAGGCTCTAGAAGAACTTGAGCGCTCTGAAGAAGTTGGAGCCTTGATAGTCACTGGGGCGGGGAAAGGTTTCTGTGCTGGCGCAGACCTAGGCGACCTTCTAGCTGCTCGCGAAAGAGAAAATATCCAAGACATTTACCGAGGGTTTCTTCGCATAGCTAACTCGACACTCCCAACAGTCGCGGCGGTGAATGGCGCAGCCGTCGGTGCGGGGATGAACATGGCCTTAGCATGTGATGTAATCATCGCTGCTGAATCTGCAAAATTTGATAGCCGCTTCCTACAAATAGGGATCCACCCAGGTGGAGGCCACACGTGGCGCCTTCTAGCACGGACAAATTTCCAAACTCTTCGAGCTATGGTTCTGTTCGGCGAAGTACTCAGAGGGGCTGATGCATATAGAACTGGACTTGCATGGAAATGCGTGTCTGATGAAGAGCTGATACAAGAGTCTTTAATTATTGCACAGCGGGCATCGTCCTACTCGAAGGAACTAACTCGAATGACAAAAATAGCTTTCCAACAACTCCCCTCCATAGATACTTCTGAAGAATCAGTCCAACATGAAGTAGTTCCGCAAATAGAATCTATGGAATCTGAAGAATTCACAAGCTTAGTGGAAAGTCTTCAAAAAAAGATCTCTTCTAAGCCGTCTCCATAGAACCCACGGATCTAACTAATCCATCCCTCTATGAGTTCTTCTTTCCGCTGGTTCCATTCTTCTACCGTGAACGCATAACGCATATGGTCTTCCCATTGTCCGTTGATCTCAAGATATCGTTCGGCTATTCCTTCTTCTCTTAAGGAAAGTTTCTCGACAACTCTTCGACTTGAAGAATTCCTAGGAATAATGGCGACTTGGACTCTATGAAGGTCCAAATTTTCAAATGCATACTTTAGAACAACAGCTAGAGCTTCCGGTGTGTAGCCATTCCCAGCATGACCTTGATCTATCCAATACCCGACATAGCAGCTTTGAAACGGACCTCTCTGAATAGACGATAGGTTTATTTCTCCACAAAATTTGTCTTCAACGAAAATCCCGAATCCGTAACCGGAACCTAAGTGGCGTTCTCGATCTCGGGCATTACAGCGCGCCCCAAATGCATTTCTATCGTTGATTACATCTGGCATGCCAGCTGGGCGCGTGGGTTCCCATTTCGTCAACCAATCGATATTCTCTAGTCGGATTTTT
>MDTG01365593.1_pt1 | contig 15877 bp, 13 predicted proteins | sample 811421 | NCBI WGS metagenome assembly MDTG01 (sample SAMN05326645, study PRJNA326480) | marine metagenome | isolation source: seawater | place: Pacific Ocean: South East | collected 2011 | reverse complement strand
TATGGAACCAAAAGATAATATGAATACTGATGTTTTTGGTAATATAATAATGAATATTGATACGGAGATTACTAAATGAGTGTGCTGGATCCCGTTACATTAGCTGTTATTCAGTCGGGTCTTCAACAGGTTTGCAATGAAATGGATCTTGCATTTGTAAGATCTGCATTTAGTCCAGTAATTTCAGAGGCTTTGGATAGGTCAGATGGAATTTATCATCCAGAAAACGGAGATTTAATTTCCCAAGGGGAATTAGGTTTGCCGGTGTTTGTAGGAACAATGCAGTTTGGCACTAAATGTGTAATCGAAAGAGCGAAAAATGCTAAAGCTGGTGATGTTTATATTGTAAATGACCCATATCTGGGCGGAACACATCTAATGGATGTACGCTTCGTAAAACCATTTTTTTATCAGGGAGAACTTTTCGCATGGTTGGCCAACACTGGTCATTGGCCAGACACAGGTGGATCTGTACCTGGTGGTTTTTCTGCAAGTGCGACTGAGGTCGAGCAGGAAGGATTGAGGTTGCCGCCAGTTAAACTATATAAAGAGGGCGTTATAGATAAAGAAATACTCTCAATAGTGCTTTCAAACATAAGGATCGCTGATCAACGTATAGGAGATATAAAGGCACAGGCTGCAGCTCTGACTGTTGGAGAAAAACGCTTCGAGGTATTGCTGGAACGGTACGGCGTACAAACAGTTAAACAAGCAATTGAGGAACTGCGCGAACGGGCAGCACAGCAAATGAGAGCATGCATTAATGATATCCCTGATGGTGAATACAATGGAAGTGCATTTGTTGACTCCGATGGTGTAGTGGACAAACCTCTGGAAATTAAAATGAAGATTCGTTGCGAGGGAACTGAATTATATTTTGATATGTCGGACTCCAGTCCACCTTGCCTTGGACCAATGAATTCTGTGATTGCTACCACGAGATCTTCAATATATTTGGCTATGAAACACATTTTTCCTGATGTACCAATAAATGCAGGTACATTTGACCCACTTCATATTCATGATCCAAAGGGAACTTTTCTATATGCAGAATATCCACGTCCAGTTTCTGGTTGTGCTGCAGAAGTTAGTCAACGCATCGCAGAGGCCGTATTCGTAGCATTAGTGGAAGCTATCCCCAACAAACTTTTTGCCGCGCCTGCAGGTACAAGTGGGAATTTCTGTCTTGGTGGTGTTGATCCAGAAAAAGATCGACCCTACGTAATGTATGTCATATCTGGTGGTGGTTATGGTGGAAGTAATTTTGGGGATGGTATCTCGAATGGTTGCTCAACAATTGGAATATCAAAAACAACTCCCATAGAGGTTATGGAACAATATTACCCAGTTATTTTTGAAGAATTTTCACTTCATGAAGGGTCCGGAGGAGCCGGAAAATATCGAGGAGGATTTGGAGTAAACTACAAAATTAGACTCCAGAGAGGTGAGGCAAGAGCTTCGATGGTTATGGATCATGGGCGAACAGGACCGTTAGGGGTACTTGGTGGAGCGAATGGCGGCGTTAACAGGGTTGTGATCAGCCAAAATGGTGTAGATTACATACCGCCACATCTATCAAAAGACCAAGATATCGAGGTAAATCAGAATGATACTGTTAGAGTTTCAACTCCTGGTGGTGGTGGCTATGGTAATCCATGCGAACGAGATATAAGTCTGGTACAAAGTGATGTGAAACGGGGTTACTACACGGAACTGCAAGCAGAAGAACTTTTTGGCGTCTGTATAGATAAAAGCGGCAAAGCAAATATAGTTAAAACTAATAAAAAACGCAAAATCTTGATAGAAAATTTGGAGAAACCCCGGGATGAGTAGGATACCGCTAAATTTTGGTATTGGGCAACCTGTTTATCGATCAGAGGATCCTCGACTTCTGACTGGTGGCGGGGAATACACGGATGATTATTCCGCGGACGGGCAAGTCTATGCGCGTTTTGTTCGCAGTCAGGTTGCCCACGGGATAATTAAATCAATAAAGATATGTACAGCTTTGGAAATGCCTGGTGTGTTGGCAATTTATACTGCGGAGGATTTGCGAGCCGATAGCGTGGGAGACATTCCATCAAACATGCCAATCAAAAATCGGGACGGATCCCCCTACTTTGTACCTCCTCGTTGTGGGATGGCTGAAGGTCGGGTTCGACACGTTGGTGAAATAATAGCAGTTGTTATTGCAGAAACTGCAGCGCTTGCAGAAGAAGCAGCTGAATTAGTAGCAGTAGATATTCTGCCAGAAAAAGTAACTGTTGAGGCGTGGGATGCGCTTCAAGATGGTGCTGTTCAACTATGGGACGAAGCAGAAAATAACATTTGCCTTGACTATTTTACTGGAGATCAGAAAGCCTGCGACCAGGCATTTGAGGAAGCCGACCATGTAAGCAGTATTCGTGTTTTATCTACCCGTATGGTGGTAAATGCAATGGAACCACGAGCTGTTATAGCCGAATACGACTCGCACTTGGACAAATTCACTGTAACTCTGCCAACGCAAGGTGTCGTTGGAATGAGATCGCAGTTAGCTAAAGCAATTTTCAAAATGAAAGATGAAAAAATTCGTATTCTTTCCAATGATGTGGGCGGCTCTTTTGGCATGAAAGGTGCGTGTCTAGCAGAGCCTATCGCTGTTATGTATGCTTCCCGGAAGCTGAACCGAACAGTAAAATGGACAGCCAGTAGGACCGAGAGTTTTCTCTCAGACCAACAGGGTCGTGACAGTCTTATAAGTGCAGAATTGGCTTTGGATAAAGATGGAAATTTTTTGGCGCTCAGATGCGGGGGTGTTGGGAATTTGGGGGCTTATTCAACCGCTATGGGTCCTGGTCCAGTCACTGGTGTAATCTCCCGAAATTTGGTCAGTGTGTATAAAACGCCCGCTTTTGCCTACGGAACAAAAGCCGTGTTTTCAAACACGGTTCCTACGGGACCATACCGCGGTGCAGGGCGTCCAGAATCCAAATATATTTTGGAGCAACTAATTGATAAAGCAGCCAGCGAAATGGGCTTTGATAGGGTTGAAATCCGAAGAAAAAATCTAATCCCAGCTGGGTCATTCCCTTGGAAAACTCCTAACGGGCAAGAGTATGATTCTGGTGAATTTGAAGCGTTGATGGATGAATGTTTAAAACAAGCGGATTGGGCTGGTTTTGAAGAGCGAAGAGCAAAAGCTGCTCAACGTGGAAAATTATGCGGTATTGCTCTAACCCCTTATCTTGAAAACACGGGCGCCGCTGGAGAGCTTTGTGATGTTCGATTTCATGATGATGGCACGGTAGCACTGATTACTGGAGCAAAAGACATGGGAACAAGTCATCGCACCCCCTTTGCGCAGATTTTGTCTGACAAACTGGGCGTTCCATATGAAAAAATACGTGTTATCCAAAATGACTCAGAACTTATGAGTAAGGGCGCCAGCGGATCTGGGGGCTCCAAAACACTTTTGGGGGCAGGAAATGCCATTAATGACTGCGCCACAAAGATTGCAGAAAAAGGAAAAATTGCTGCCGCACATTTTCTTGAGGCTGCAGCAGAGGATATTGAATTTGCCGCAGGTGACTTTATTGTAGCCGGAACAGATCGATCAATCGGTATAATAGAGCTATCAAAAAGATTACAATCTGAAATTAATTTGCCAAAAGATGTTCCAGACACACTAGACGACAAAGCAGTTCACGATACCAGTCCTTCATCATTCCCAAATGGTTGTCACATATGTGAGGTAGAAATTGATCCCGAAACCGGAGTTACAGAAATTGTCCGGTATACTGTTGTAGATGACTTCGGGTTAGTAATTAACCCTCTGGTTGTCGAGGGCCAAGTACAAGGAGGAATAATGCAAGGTATTGGGCAAGTTTTGCTTGAGAATACTGTCTATGATGAAAATGGACAACTTGTTACTGGGTCTTACATGGACTACTGCATGCCTCGAGCCGATGATCTTTGCAATATAGCGTTTTCAACTCGCAACGTACCCTCTACCACCAACCCTTTAGGAGTAAAAGGTTGTGGGGAAGCGGGAAATGGTGGATCTATGGCAGCATCAATGTGCGCTATACTGCACGCACTGGCCCCTGTTGGTGTTACAAAGCTTGACGCACCCGCTACTCCAGCTCGCGTCTGGGAAGCCATCCAAGCTGCAAAAAACTAAACATCTAAAATATTGTATTTTGCATTTAAATATTGTGGAATAAGTTGTCGAACTTATAATTTGAGTTGACGTTATAAAATGATGCAGAAATTGTTTTTGTAAAAAAGTAGCTCCGATGGTATCAAATCCGTGGCTTCAATGATGTTTAAACTAAACTTTTTTGAAATGCCCATCTCAATCAAAGAACCAAATATGATGTTTTTGAGGTTTCTGTTCCAGGCACCACACCCACTGCTTATATGGTGACGGTCACACACCAGAGTCTTAGTTATCTCACGGCAAACACTAAAACCAATATGACGCTGTTGGAGTTCTGTTAATAACTCTCTTTGGGTAGAGAAGCAAACACATCAATACTCTCATCGTTGAATATCAACGTAATATCGAAATTTTTCTTGGAATACAAAAATGAAATCAGACGAAGAAACGATGCGCATTTGAACTATAGATTGAACTTTTTTAAATAACACACTGAATTAAGTTGTGTCGGATAAACGGCCTCATGACATATCATTCACGGAAAGAATTTATCAATCCAATAATAGCATTTTACTCACGTGAGAGATTTTTTGTATTCAACGTTGAATTTTTTTACTTTAGCAGAAAAACATGAACAGGTTAATTTACAAAAAACTCATTTTAAGCCGTCTTTTCCAACCACATCCTCTTTTTTCAATCCGCCAACCCGGGCATGAGGTCTGCCGAAGTCCGCCACTGCTACGCACACGAGAATTTCATTTGCGCGCGGCGCATCTGGCAAACCAGCTTCAATTGAGTCAAAATGGCTGCGAACGTAGGCTGCGTTCTTATGACCAAGTGGAACATCGATACGAATTCCAGGTCCACCCAATTTTTTTGCAGAAGGCACAAGGGCTCGACCACCACCCATCACCTCACGGAGAGGTTGCCCCAATTTTGGGTGCAAAATGGCAGCAGCATGCTCCAACTCACCATTCTCTCCAACAATAGCAGCCTTGCCAAAACTCTCTATTTCACTTGGTGCCGCATTCATTGCATTTACCGCCAACTCCCCTAAGTATTTCCCAAGCCATTCACCAATATTTTCGAGTTGAGTAAGTCTTTTATGAAATTTATTAGCAAAAGGGTTTTCAATTACAGCAATTGCAACGGCCTTTCGTGAGGGAATTTCTGCTTTTTTCCCTCCATCAACATAAGTGGTCTCACAGGAAACATGAGTTTTACGAGGAGATACCCTCATTATTAGCGTAATCCATCCTCTCCTTTTATTTCATCCGCCGATAGACCACCAGACCGATCATAAATTCGAGGACCAGTTGCCATCGCCTGGACCCAAACAACCTCGTCACGACGTGGTGCATCAGCGATACAACATTCTACACAATCAAAATGGCTACGCACATATGCTGCGTTCACATGAGCAAGAGGGACATCTAAAGGCCGACCCGGCCCCGCAACCTTTTTTGTAGATGGCACAATGGCTTTTGATGGTTTAATCAGTTCACGCATGCCGTAGCCTCCTGGTTCATGCCACAGTGCTGCATGTTCAAGCTCTCCATCTTCACCTACCAGCGCCGATTTTCCATAGGCAACAATCTTGTCCGCTCCACCAAGACTGTCCGCTAGCCGCTTTGCCATCAGCAAACCCAATGGTTTAAGTGCTTCCATCAGAGGTATAAGATCTTCAATATACTCGCCAGCATAAGGATTAGCCGCTACCGCCGCAATGAAGCCTCGCAACTGCGGAGGGTTAGCGGGCGGTCCAAACTCATGTAGTACTTCTTCTGTATGCAAAACATATTTGCGAATTTTTACTAATTCTCCAAAATCACCAGCAGGTGGCACTTGTATATCTTTGATATTCCGTACATTTTTCATTGTTTTTCTCCCGCCAACAAACCAGCCGGCATATCACCGACCATTTTATATTTATTGTTTAATATCAACACTGCTGCGTGAATTAGTCCAGATGCAAGCATAATTTTTGCTGTTTTTACTCCCTGATTAAGTGCCTCCTCTACCACCTCTGGTTCAAGTTTTCCTACCCCTGTCGTCACTGCACGATTCTCTAAATCACTATCGGGGTCCAATTCACGAGCACAAACACGAGATACCGATGGATGATCAACATCAACAGCATTAGCTATCAATGTAGCTGCCACATCTGCTTTCGCAGCATTTTCCGCAAGCACAGAAACGGTATCCGCGATTCCCAACGAAAAAGAACGCCCCTTCCAACCACTAGTTGCGATCCCACGGACAGGCGAATCCGAAGTAAAAGCACACGTAGCGTTAATCTGGGGAAGATGATAATCACCTACAATCCCGGCGGTTAAACTTTCCCCTTTCGCCAAGTAAAATGCAATATCACCCCCATTATTGATATATGCTTTTGAAAGACATTTTGAAGCAGATAATGATGTCAAAACTTCATCTGCCACAGAACCTGCTACAGCTGCCATAGGAGTTACAAAACATTTGCGATGAGGCCAACAAGCGTTAAACATTCTTCTAGCAACGGGACCAACGGGATAGCATTCTGGGTCACCTATCTGTTTTCGTAAATCAGATAACTCACCAACTAGTGTAGAGAGAATATCAAGGAAACAAACCTCTGCACGTTTATAGGCTGCAGTTATTTCGCTCGGAGGACCAAAAGCCTCAAGAATGATATCAATGGGTCCTTCGCACAAATGAAGCCGCTTGCCATCAGGAAGCATGCATACTTGAGCACCATCAAACATTTTTCTTACACCTTATCTTTGCGAGCCATGCCCTCTGGCGGCCATGGGTGATTTTCCCGCCATGGAACAGATCGAATATTTCCTAGTTCAGAAATAACATCATGAATATTTTTTACCTTATCAGAATAACCTCCAATTCGTTCATAAAGATCACGACGCACGGTGAACTCTATGGGAGCAACTAATGCAGGCGTGGGAACCCACCCGAAGGAATTATCTGGCATTTGGTTCACATCCACCAAAAGAGTAATACCACCACCCGGCCACACAAATACAGGTGCTCCGCCGCATGTTACTTGTGTCTCTGAAGCACGAACACTTCGGGTTAAGTGCACAGGATTAATAGTTACACCAGCCCTTAAAGAGCCACCTGCGCCTGCCATGAACATCACAGTACACAACGCTGGCTCGCAATTTTCACCAATACGATCAACAACTAGTTTTACCTCCTGGGGCATTTTAGTCGGTTGAGGTGCGAGATTATCATCTAAAACATACCAAGCAGAATCCTGACCAGTTGTGGATACCATCAACAATCGTAGGCCTGGCCAAGCAATATCTTCATCAATCTTCTCTATTATATCTAATGGATCTTCAACATCGGTTCCTCCCCAACCTGCCCCATGATCTGCAACTTGAAAATAACGACCAAGCGTAGAACGACGTCCTCTTACTCTGATTCCAGCTAGAGGCATATCAAGAAATTGTCCCGCCTGATGCTCGGATAAAACTGCCGTAATATGATCATCTACGACTATTACCTCATCCACATGGTCTTTCCATTGAGGTGCAAATATTCCAACTGTTGCTGAGCCACACCCTACCCGCATACGTTCTTCTTTAAACCCATTAATAATTGGAGGCTCTCCTCCCTGAACTATTATATTCGCACCACCATCAATAGTCATTTCAACTGGTTCTTTATTGCAAAGTCGCATCATAGTGTTACAGGTCACCATACCTTCTTTTTTACTTCCTCCGGTCAAGTGCCGTACACCGCCAATTGCCAACATTTGACTGCCATATTCAGCGGTGGTTACATGACCAACCTGCTCGCCTTTTACTCTAATTGGAGCAGGCTCTGGACCGATGTAAGCATCAGTATCGATTTTAACCTTAACACCACAATATGAAAAAACTCCCTCACTGACGACAGTAACCATATCAACACCATCTTGATCGCTCGACACAATAAAAGGAGCAGGCTTATAGTCAGGATAAGTTGTAGTAGATCCAATGCCAGTCAAAAATGTTGGTGCTTGACTTATCAGAGATCCGTCCCACTCCTCCGATGCTCTCGCAAATGGAACAAGTTCACAATCTTCATCCAGCGCTTTTTGTACAACTACTACTGGATCCACTCTTGTAAGTTTGCCCTCAAAATTTCCGTATCGATTGCAGGCACCGGTCTTTTCAGGACGAATTCTGCACAACACTGGACAAGCATCGCATCGTATCAAACCATCATCTTTATTTTCTCTCATTTGCGCCATGGTGCCTCCAAATTCCCGGTACAATTTGTTTGTGTACATATAATTTTTGTTTGTGTACATACAAATATTCAATCAGCAGCGAATACTGTCAAGCAAAGGAGGTAAAAACACATATGTATCATTTTTTTAAATATTGATTCCAAGCAGACTTGACAGGTTGGATTGAAAATCAGAAATTTGAATAATTGTATGTACACAAACAATCTACTGATCAGTGAGACCATTCACAAAAAAGATCGGAGATAAGGGATGAAAATGGCAACAAAATTGGACACGAATTTCAAAGGAAGAGAGATTCTAGACTCTGTAGTGATACGTTTTGCGGGTGATTCCGGCGATGGTATGCAGTTAACGGGAACTCAATTCACGCAATCAACAGCACTGATGGGTAATGACCTTTCAACTTTTCCGGATTTTCCAGCAGAAATACGTGCCCCGGTCGGAACAACTTTTGGTGTTTCAGCATTTCAAATAAACTTTGCCTCGCATAGTATTAAAACCCCAGGTGACAGGCCTGATGTTTTGGTTGCTATGAACCCAGCAGCATTAAAAGTGCATCTCTCAGATTTAGCATCAAGCGGATTAGTAATTGTTAATACGGGTACATTTAATCCGCGAAATATTAAAAAAGCCGGTTACGATACAGACCCTTTGGAAGATAATACACTTGAGTTTTTTCGTTCTATAAAAATTGATATATCAAAACTTACTCTTGCTTCCGTGGAAGGCCTCGGCCTTAGCAAACGCGATGCTCTTCGCTGTAAAAATATCTGGACACTAGGTTTAATGTGTTGGATGTATGGTCGAGAGAGGCAGTCTACTTTAGAATGGCTTGAGTCGCGTTTTTCTGACCGTCCTAATATTGCTAAAGCAAATGTAGCAGCTCTAAATGCAGGCCATTCTTATGGAGAAACGGCTGAAATTTCAGCTGATTTAGCCACCTTTATTGTTCCAAAAGCAGAAAAAAAACCTGGAATTTATCGCGCCGTAACAGGAATAGAAACAACAACATGGGGCCTGCTTGCCGGCGCCGAAAAAACTGGTTTAAAATTATTTTTTGGTTCATACCCTATAACCCCTGCCTCTCCCCTTTTACATTCACTCAGCAATCTGCGCGAACATGGAGTAATTACATTTCAGGCAGAGGATGAAATATCTGCGATTTGCGCAGCTATTGGAGCATCCTTCTCCGGATGCTTGGGTATTACATCAAGTTCCGGGCCCGGTATTGCACTTAAGACGGAAGCTATGGGACTAGCGGTTTCGACAGAACTCCCACTTATTATAATAAATTTTCAAAGAGCAGGGCCATCCACAGGTATGCCTACCAAGACGGAGCAGTCTGATCTACTACAAGCCGTTTGGGGACGAAACGGCGATACACCAATGCCGGTTATTTCTGCATCTACACCATCAGACTGCTTTGAGTGCGCAGTCGAGGCGGTTCGATTAGCCACTAAATACATGACACCTGTAATGTTTTTAAACGAAGGATATCTTGCGAATGCGGCCGAGCCGTGGCGCATTCCAGACGTTGAGAATATTAAAGAGTTTCCGGTAAGTTTTCACACCGAAAAAACAGATTTTCAGCCTTATAATCGTAATGAACAAACACTTGCTCGTCCGTGGGTGGTGCCCGGAACCCCGGGTTTAGAGCACCGCATAGGCGGAATTGAAAAAGATTATGATTCTGGAAATATTTCTTACGATGCTGATAATCATCACAAGATGACAAAAGTTCGTGCGGCAAAAATCAATAATATAAGCAATGACATACCCGATCAAGAAATCGCAAATGGTGCGGAGTCCGGAAAATTACTTGTTGTGGGTTGGGGGTCAACGTTTGGTGCGATCGAACAAGCTGTTCGCCGTTGTCGTTCTGATGGGTTACAAGTATCACAATTGCATATCCGGCATATATGGCCCATGCCGAAAAATATATTCAAACTGCTTTCAAATTTTGAAAAAATTCTAGTCCCTGAAATAAATAATGGACAACTTGTAAAACTTTTAAAAGCTGAATATTTAATCGCAGCAGAGTCATTTACACAAATTAATGGTAAACCTTTTAAAGTAGCAGATCTTGAAGCCCAAATTAGGACTCGATTGGAGAATTTAAAGTGAAAAATGAAAGTCCACATAAAGAACTCAAACCGAATGATTTTGCTTCCGATCAAGAAGTTCGTTGGTGTCCAGGTTGCGGCGATTATGCCATTCTAAAGGGAGTTCAGCGCGCACTTTCAGATAACGGAGCTGACCCTGCTAAAACCGTCTTTATCTCTGGCATCGGCTGCGCTGCGCGATTTCCTTATTACATGGAGACATATGGTTTTCATACAATCCACGGAAGAGCACCTGCGGTAGCGACTGGTGTGAAATTAAGCAATCCTGACCTCGACGTCTGGGTAATCGGTGGAGACGGAGATATGCTATCTATTGGCGGCAACCATACTTTGCATGCACTGCGACGAAATATTGACCTACAAATTCTTTTATTCAACAATTCGATATACGGCCTAACTAAAGGACAATATTCCCCAACCTCTGATATTGGCACCAAATCGCCATCTACACCGACAGGATCTATTGACTCACCAGTATCTGCTTGTCAATTTGCTATGGGTTGCAATGCAACTTTTGTTGCTCGTGGTGTCGATACCGATCAAAAACTCCTGCCAAATATATTAGCAGAGGCGAAAGCTCACAAAGGTGCTGCATTAGTTGAAATTTTACAAAATTGTATTGTTTATAATGATGGTGTGTTTTCTTCCTTCACAGAAAAAAATAACAGCAGTGATGGTCAAATTTTCTGCGAACACGGAAAACCACTTATTTTTGGAAAGGACGCTGAAAAGGGAATTCGTCTTAATAAAGAAAAACTCGAGCTTGAAATAGTAACTATTGGACCCAAGGGTGTTAAAAAAACAGATATTTTAGTTCACGACAGAACAAATCGCGTCCTCGCTTCTATGCTAGCGAAAATGCAAGCGCCGAAATGGCCTGTGGCAATGGGTGTAATATATGCTAATCCGAACAAAACCTATGAAGAAGCTGTTCATCTGCAAATTCAGGAAGCAACAAAACAAACTTCCCCAATGACCGTAACTAACCTTATGCACAATGGTAGAACTTGGACAATTATCTAATAGAAAAAAGTTTAAACATTGGTCAAATAACCTTCATATGCGACTAAGTTCTTCGGTTTAAGTATATTTATGATTGAAAAAATTTACTTCCCTAATAGTTGCTCGTTTAAATTTTTTTTCAAACTACCTCACAACAAAAACATCGATTGTCATTTTTAATTTTGCTTATATTTTTAACCATAAGAAATAACATGATTGAAACATGGAATATCTAAACAACTATATTTGGTTTTAAAATTAACGCTGAAGACAAACTTAATATGAGATTTTTTTTAACAATGCTATAAGTGTTTTTTGCTCATCGTCAGAAAGAGGCGAGAGAGTAGAATTTGTTATGATTCGGCCTGACGGAATTGCCAATTCCAGAACTTTTTTACCCTCCTCACTCAGACTCAAAAGTAATCTACGACGATCGTTAGGGTCAGCTTTTCTCTCTATTAACCCACGTGATGCAAGACGTTTAATAACACCTTGCATTGTCGATGCATCCATAGCGGTGTTTCGGCCAAGTTGATTTTGAGACACTTCCCCCAAAACATTGAGTTTCACCAAAGCAGCGAATTGAACCGGTGTCAAACTCCTGTCGCCAATTCTTTTCTGGAAAATCCAAGTATGACGCTGATGGGCACGACGAAGTAAATGTCCCACTTGTTTTTCCAAAATGTATTTATTAGAATTTTTGGAGGAGTCACTCAACTTCTTATCTTCGCAGTTAATAACATTTACTTTTTTCTTAAGTGCCAAACTATCATTTAAAGTTAGACTAATTTCGGTGATGTAAATCTTTTGTAGCGGTTTAGTCAGGCAATAATTTTTTTATCAAAAAGATCGGCCATCTCTGCATCGGAAATATCTGCGATTTCGAAAAGAACCTCCTTCGTGTCCTGACCAAGTGCGGGAGGGGCGCGTTCATAAGCAAGGTTCTTACCCGCGAACTTTATAGGGCTTGCCACCTGCGGTATCTTTCCTAGGGTTTTATGCTCCATATCGATCTTTACACCGCGATGTTGCATCTGCTCGTTGACAAATACCTGTTCCATATTATTTATCGGACCACAAGGAACTCCAACCTCTTCAAACGCGTTAATCCATTCTTCTGCAGTGCGTTTTTTTAAGGATTTTTGAATAAGCGGAATTAATTCATCCCTATTTTCAACTCGCGCGGAATTTGTTTTAAATTTTGGATCTTCAGATAATTCCGTCATGTCAACCACAGAAGCAAATCGTTTGAACTGAGCGTCATTTCCAACCGCAATAATTACATATTGGTCAGCAGTTGCAAATGCTTCATATGGCACAATATTTGGATGTGCATTTCCCATACGAACTGGGGATTTTCCAGTCACTAAAAAATTCATTGCTTGATTAGCCATACAAGCAGCGGTGACATCAAGAAGTGCCATATCAATGTGGCAACCTTCGCTGGATTTTTCTCTATTTGACAATGCGGACAAGGCCGCAATTCCTGTGTAAAGCCCTGTCAAAATATCCGTTAAAGCTACACCAATCTTTTGCGGTCCGGCGCCGGCCTTCCCATCGGCTTCGCCAGTCACGCTCATTAACCCACCCATTGCTTGCACTAAAAAATCATAGCCTGCCCGGTTGGAAAGAGGACCGGACTGACCAAATCCAGTTATTGAACAGTAGATTAAACCAGGATTCACTTTTTTGAGGTCCTCGTACCCTAAACCATAACGTGAGAGACCACCAACCTTGTAATTTTCAATTAGAATATCTGCTTTCGAAACCAGACTTTTCAAAATCTTTTGCCCTTGTGGCTTCGAAATATCAAGCGCTACAGATTTTTTTCCACGATTAGCAGACATGAAATAAGCAGACTCTTTTGATGAACCAGTGTTGTTCGCTACGAACGGTGGTCCCCAGCTTCGAGTATCATCCCCAGGACCGGGCCTTTCAATTTTTATCACTTCAGCCCCCAAATCAGCGAGTGTCTGCGCAGCCCATGGTCCAGCAAGAATCCTACTCATATCTAAAACACGAATATGCGAAAGCGGCCTAAACATAAAATATTTTCTCAACTATCCAGAAAATGCCTGAAGACCGGTCTGAGCTCTACCAAGTATAAGAGCATGTATATCGTGTGTACCTTCGTAGGTGATTACTGTCTCAAGATTCATTACGTGACGAATAATATGGTATTCATCAACTATACCGTTGCCACCGTGCATGTCTCGAGCAACACGCGCAATTTCAAGGGCTTTACCAGTAGTGTGGCGCTTCATCAAAGAAATCGTCTCCGGAGAACAAGTTCCATCATCCATCATACGACCAAGGCGAAGACATGATTGCAAACCAATTGTAATATCAGTTTGGATGTCAGCCAGTTTTTTTTGAACCAACTGGTTTGAGGCCAATGGTCTACCAAACTGGGAGCGCTCCATGGTGTAATTTCGAGCTGAGTGCCAGCAAAACTCTGCAGCACCCATCACGCCCCATGCAATACCAAAGCGCGCATTATTAAGGCAGCCAAAAGGGCCTCCTAAACCATTAGCTCCCGGCAATCGATTTTCATCAGGTACGAAGACCTCATCCATCACCACCTCGCCAGTCAGCGAGGCCCGTAAAGAAAATTTTCCTTCAACCTTATTCACTGATAGGCCCTTCATACCTTTTTCGAGAATAAATCCGCCGATAGCACCCTCGTCGTCCTCAGCCCAGATAATAAAAACATCTGCAATTGGTGCGTTACTTATCCACATCTTAGACCCACTGACTAAAAATCCTCCATCAACACTTTTCGCTCGTGTGATCATACTGCTAGGATCTGATCCATGATCCGGCTCGGTCAAACCAAAACAGCCTATCAGCTCTCCAGTAGCTAACTTTGGAAGATATTTCTTTCTATGCATTTCGGTGCCGTAAGAATAAATTGGCCACATGACCAAACTGGATTGCACCGACAAAGTTGACCGATAGGCACTATCTACCCTTTCAACTTCTCGCGCAATTAACCCATAAATTACATAGGATGCTCCCGCACAACCATATTCTTCTGGCAAGGTGGAACCTAAAAAACCTAAGGCTCCCATTTCTCTTATTATGTTAGGATCAAAAGTTTCATTCCGGTTGGCTTTTTGTATGCCAGGCATTAGCTTTTCATCTGCGTATGCCCTAGCAGAATCACGAACCAGTTTTTCTTCCTCAGAAAGTTGATTTTCTAGCAGAAATGGGTCTTCCCAATTAAAGCTCGCCCATTTCTTAACACGAGGACCGTCGACGTCGACACGTACATCATCCATGTCTTTTTCTTCTCCAGTTTGTAAGTTTCATAATATAATACGAAAAAAAAACGTATAATCTAACCCATGAAGCAAATTTATTTAAATTTCTTATATTTTTTATTTTGGTCGTGGACGAGACATCCACATTCCTAAATCAAATGTGTTCAAATCTGCCGCGTGCATAAACTCAGAAATTGAAACTATTGCCTCGGTAGCGGTAACAATTTCCTCTTCAACAAACGGAGAAAAGAACCTGTCCTCATCGGTAAATTTTCGAGAAAATGCTTTTGCACCGATAGTGAGCAGCATTTGAACTGATTTATCTGATATGTCGAGGTCCCCGTCTCTTTTTAAAGCTTTCATAGATAACTCAAATGCGTGTTGAATCGCTATATCAGTATCAGATGTGGACATAAACTTCACCTTTCTCGACACTAACATCGAAACTGCGCAATCGTGCGTGCTTATTTCCAGGATGAACTCCAGTTCTTATATTGAACTCATACCCATGCCACGGGCAAATGATATGTACATCGTGTTCATCCCAAGCTAGCCCCTGGCTTGTTTTATCATCTGCCAACAACTCAACCACTCTATTAAGTATTCTTCCTTGACAAATAGGGCCGCCTTGATGGACACAGTTATTTTCATAGGCATAAAAATCACCGCCCACAAAAAATATACCAATTTCAAGGTCGTTATATTCGATCACCCTTCGCCCGCGATCTTCAAAATCACTCTCCACTCCAACAAATATTTTATTCATTATCTTTTGTCTCCATCACACGGGTTATTTTCCCATTGGTCGTTTAAGATTAAATAATCTCAAAGCATTTTCGCCTAGTATATTTCGCTTCTCTGTTTTGTTCAAAAACTTAAGTTCATAAATGCTGCTAGGCGGATTGAAATCCCAATGGGGCCAGTCAGAGGAATACATTAATTGAGTGCATGCGTTAATGGCATCAAAAGTAGCCTCAGTGAGCTTAATATTTGAAGTCTCTATCGGTTGTGAAGAAAAATACATATCGCGTATATAGTCCGATGGAAGCTTTTGGAGCAGCGGTGCTTCAGAAGGTCTCATCTGATATTCTGAGTCTAAACGCTGCATCAT
>MDTG01037774.1_pt1 | contig 15877 bp, 17 predicted proteins | sample 811421 | NCBI WGS metagenome assembly MDTG01 (sample SAMN05326645, study PRJNA326480) | marine metagenome | isolation source: seawater | place: Pacific Ocean: South East | collected 2011 | reverse complement strand
GAATATAGTGGAATAAAAATAGGAGATGTTCCATTTAAAAAAAAATATGATAAACATCTAATTTCTTGGGTTCCTTCAATTGGAGTAAGCCAGATAGCTTTTTACAAAGGAAAAGAATTTCCTGAATGGAACGGAGATCTAATTGGGGGATCTCTAAAGTATAGATTACTTTTTAAAATTCGATTTAAAGGTGATAAGATTATTAAGGAGGAGATAATCTTTAAGAATAAGATTGGAAGGATTAGAGACTTTGAGCTAAATTCTAATGGGGAGATTTATATTTTAACGGATCACAAAGATTCCTCGTTATGGAAACTTTCTAAATAAAATTCGCAATTAACAATCCAGTAAAGTTTTAGAAAATTCCTTAGCTTTAAAATCAATCAAATCCTCTTTTTTTTCACCAATTCCAATGCTTATAATAGGAATCTTTAATTTTTCACTAATAGGTATAATTGCTCCTCCTTTTGCTGTTCCATCAAGTTTGGTTATAATTAAGCTGGAAATATTGCACACTTCTTTAAATTTCTCTGCCTGTTTAATTGAATTTTGTCCTGTATTTCCATCTAAAACTAAAATAATTTCGTTTGGAGCTGATTCTTCAATTTTTTTTATTACACGGATCATCTTTGACAATTCATCCATCAAATTTGATTTATTGTGAAGTCTCCCAGCTGTATCAACCAACAGTATGTCTAATCCGCTTTTCTTGGCTCGCATCATTGAAGAGTAAACCAAAGCAGCAGGATCAGTATTACTTTGACTTGAAAAAAACACAGTGTTTGTTCTTTTTGACCAAATTTCAAGTTGTTCAACAGCAGCAGCTCTAAAAGTATCAGCGGCCACTAAGCCAACTTTTTTTTTTTCAGAAATAAATCTATGTGCTAATTTCCCAACTGTTGCTGTTTTTCCAACACCGTTGACTCCAACTAGGAAAATTACAAAAGGGGATTTATCGCATATGATTTTTTTTTCCAAAGGCAGTAAGATCTCAATTATTAAGTCGCTTATCTGTTGTTTTATTTTTAAAATATCATTGTTTAAAAATTTTGTGTTTCTTAATTTATCTATTACTTTATTAGCAAATATAACCCCAATATCTGAGGAAATTAGTAAATCTTCTAACTCATCTAGGGTTTTTTGTTCAATTTTTTTCCCTTTGAAAATTAAGTTTATTCCGTTTCCAACTTTATCAGTTGACTTCTTTAAACCCCTCTTAAATTTATCGAACCATTTTAAACCCATTATTGTAATATTTCTGCTGAAAAAACATTTTTCACAAGACCTTTGAGTTTTACTCTAACAAGTGTTCCATTTAGTGAAGAGAAAGATCTATTTTTTTCGTAAACCAAAACTTTAAAGTAATCATCTGTATAACTTAATTTTGGATTTTCAAAAAGAATCTTTTTTTCTGTTCCAATCAATTTCTTCATTATTTTTTCTTTAACTTTGCAAGAAACTAAATTTAATTTTTTTATTCTCTCTCTTTTAATTTGCTCACTAACTTGTGGCATTCTTGCAGCAGGGGTTCCAATTTTAGGTGAGAACCTAAAAGGATGAATATTTATGAAATTACATTCTTCAAGACAATGAATTGTATTCTGAAATTCAATATTCGATTCAGTTGGGAAGCCAACGATAATGTCTGCGCCGAATGTAACCTCTTCTCTTTCTTTTTTAATTTTTTTACACAGATTAATTAAACACTCCCTGGTATGTCTTCTTTTCATTCTTTTCAAAATTAAGTTATCTCCTGATTGCATTGAAAAATGAATATGTGGTAAAATTTTCTTTTCATTGATAATTAGATCCAATAAATCCATATCTATTTCTGCAGGGTCAATTGAAGAAAGTCGAATTCTTGATAATCTATTTTCCATTTTTATTAATCTTTTTAAAATTTGACCTAAACGTGGCTTTCCAGGAAGATCCTCGCCATATGAGGTTAAGTCTACCCCAGTAAGAGTTATTTCTTTGTAACCTAAGTCAAGTAATTTCTGAGTTCTTTCGAGCATAATACTCAATGGTAAACTAATTGAATCTCCCCTTCCGAATGGAATTATGCAAAAAGTACACCTATGGTTACATCCCTGTTGAATTTGAAGAAGAGCTCTAGTTCTGGTTCCAGATTTGCCAAATGAAAGTGAAAAATTTTTTATCTTTTCCCTATCTTTTTCTAATAACTTATGAAAACTACTTAAATATAAATCTCCTTGGTTTTTATATTTGTTATCAATAACTTTATCTACTTCTTTTAATCTTGAAAATTCCTTTGGTTGAATTTGCGAAGCACATCCAGTAACTAAAATTCTATTGTTTGGATTTATTTTTTTTGCTTTGATAATCTCTTTTTTAGATTTTATGACCGCCTGATTTGTTACTGCACAAGTATTGATAACTGTAGTATTAAAAATTTTATTTTTTTTTAGTAAATCTTTTATTCCTTCAGACTCGCAAATATTTAATCTGCAACCTAATGTAATAACTTTTGAATTGTTCTTCATTTAAACTAACTCACTTAGCAATCTATAATCAAAAATGCCTGTAAAAACATTTGTAGCGGGACCCGTTTTGATGATATGACCGTCGTTAAGAATTTCAACCAATAATTCTCCTCCGGGCATAACAATATCTGCTTTTTTTTTTGTAAAGTTCAAATTACTACAAACTGCGAGGGTTGCACAAGCTCCAGTTCCGCATGCATTGGTAAAACCAACACCCCTCTCAAAAACAATCAATTCGACTAATTCAGTAGTTTTCACATTTGCAATATTTATGTTAACACCTTCTTTAAAAATTTTTAAAGCTGAAATTTTTTCACAATCTCGGATCAATGTTTTTCTTTGTAAATTCTCGTTAAAGAAAATTACATGTGGATTACCCAAATTAACGCAATGACCACCCTTGAGATTTTTTGTATCAATGTCTAAATTTGAGGTGTCAACGGGATGACTTAATGGTATGTCTCTCCAATCAAACTTTGGAATACCCATATCTACACTTACTAGTTCATTTTTGGTTATTTCTACATCAATTAGTCCAGCTTTTGTTTCTATTATAAAATCACTTTGTTTTGTGGCAAAAAATAAAATCTTACCTACACATCTAATCGCATTACCGCAGTTTTCTGCTTCTGAACCATCAGCATTAAAAATTTTAATTTTACAGTCTGCAAGGTTATCAGAACTATTCTCAATAATAATTAATTGATCACAACCTACTCCTATTTTTCTATGATTAATAAGACAAACCATTTTTTTATTCATTGGTAATTCGTTATGTCTATTGTCAATTATAACAAAATCGTTTCCTAAACCGTGCATCTTAAAAAATTTTATTTTTTCCATTTTTTTTAAAAAATTATAAATTTACTTTTAGAAAGTATATTTTTTTGATATAAAAACAATATTTATTTTTGTCAGTCCACGAGTTTCGTGCACTGACTTTTTGTTTTTTTCTAATTCAATTTATTTAATATGTTTGCGTCGTTAACAGAAAAAATAACTAATTCTTTTAAAATTCTTAAGGGACAAGGAACTATTACTGAGTCTAATCTTGGTGATGCACTTAGAGAAATTAGAGTCGCACTTCTGGAAGCTGATGTTTCTTTGCCTATTGCTAAAGAATTTATAGAAAAAATAAGAATGCAAGCTTTAGGAAAAGATGTAATTTCTAGTATTAGTCCAGGACAGATGGTTGTAAAGATTGTAAACGACGAATTAATAAAACTTCTTGGCTCAGAAAATAATAACCTAATCAATGCTAAACCCCCAGTAACGATCATGATGGCTGGGCTTCAAGGTTCAGGGAAAACTACTTCAGCAGCAAAGCTTGCTAACAGACTTATTGAGAAAAACAAAAAATCCGTTCTTGTTGCTTCACTCGATATCTATAGACCAGCTGCTCAAAAGCAACTTGAGTCGCTTGCAAAACAAAATAACATTATTTCATTAGATATTGTTGAAGGAGAGCAACCTATCGAAATTTGTCTAAGAGCAAAAAAAAAGGCTGAAATTGAAAGTTTTGATTTCCTAATTTTAGATACCGCAGGGAGAAATCACATTGATAAAGCGATGATGAAAGAGTTAGAAAATATTTCAAAAAAAATCACAATCAATGAGACATTACTAGTTGTAGATTCCATGGCCGGTCAGGATTCTGTTAATACAGCAAAAAGTTTTTCTGAATCATTAGATGTAACTGGAATAATTCTTACAAGAGTTGACGGCGACAGTAGAGGGGGAGCTGCCCTTTCTATGAAGTCCGTCACTCAAAAACCAATAAAGTTCATTGGTACCGGAGAAAAGATTGATGAACTTGAAGAATTTCATGCAGACCGAATTGCTGATAGAATACTTGGAATGGGTGATGTAGTTACCTTGGTTGAAAAAGCTACTGAACAAATTGACGAGCAAGAAGCGAAAAGAATTCAAGGCAAGCTTCTAAAAGGGAAATTTTCTCTAACAGATTATTCAAAACAACTTGATCAAATCACAAAAATGGGAGGTATTAAAAGTTTAATCAACTATTTGCCCGGAATGAACTCATTGAAAGATAAACTAGATGAATCAGTAGAGAAAAATGAGATAATAAAATTTCAAAAATCCATAATATCATCAATGACAAAAAAAGAGAAAAATTTTCCTAACATAATCAAAGCTTCTAGAAAAATTAGAATTGCAAAAGGATCAGGAACCAGTGTTCAAGAAATAAACAAACTTTTAAAACAATTTAAGAAGATGAGTCAAATGATGAAAAAAATGGGGAAAAATAAAAGTTTACAGAATATGATGGATTCAAAAAGATTTGATATGTCATCAATTAATAACATTAACAATAAATTTTAATGAAAGGAACATGAAATGGCAGTAGCATTGAGGTTATCGAGAGGGGGGTCTAAAAAAAGACCATTTTTTAGAATTGTAGCAGCAGATGTAAGAAGTCCAAGGGATGGAAAATTTATTGAAAGATTGGGAACTTACAATCCGATGAAATCTAAAGATGATCCTGAAAGAATTTTAATTAAAAAAGAAAGAATATCATATTGGTTGTCAGTTGGTGCAAAGCCGACTGATAGAGTAGCAAAATTTTTAGCAAATGAAGGTATGGTTGATAAACCCAAAGTTTATCCCCAAACAAAAAAAAATAAACCTAAAGCAAAGACACTTGAAAAATTAAAAGCTAAAGAAGAAAAAGTTAAAAATAAAACCATAGAAACAGAAGATACAACTCAAAATAAACCCGAAGCAGAAAATCAGATTAAGGCTGAGCCAACTGAACCTTCATCTGAAGCAAAGACTCCTGAGGTCAACCCTACCGAACCTTTATCTGAAGCAAAGACTCCTGAGGTAAACCCTACTGAACCTTCATCTGAAGCAAAGACTCCTGAGGTAAACCCTACCGAACCTTTATCTGAAGTAAAAACCCCTGATGCGAAAAATTCCTGAGTAAGAACACCAATAAACTAAGATAGAAGTTAATATAAGTTTTAATTTTTTTAAAATACTATAAAAAACTACAAATAATTCAATTATTGAATAAAATGAAATAAAGTTAGTATTTAAGTTATATGTTAGTTGTTGGTAAATTTTTAAAACCTCATGGCGTTAAAGGATTCATAAAAATAAAAAGTTTTTTTGAAAAACCTGATGATATAAAAGGTATAAAGAAATTTTATTTAGATGAAACCCGTTCCATTGAATTAGATTTCATATCTAAGCTTAAGGGACAATATCTGTGTTCCGTAAAAGGTTTTAATTCAAGAGAAGAAATCGATGCATTAACTAACAAAAATATATTAATTGAAAAAAGTTCGCTCCCACCTTTGAAAAATAATCAATTTTATTATTTTGAACTTGTTGGTCTAGATGTATTTATTAAAAATACTATTTTCGGAAATGTTATCTCTGTCAATAATCATGGCGCAGGAGATTATTTAGAGATAAAATTAAAAAAAAATAAAAAAATAATACTAGTCCCCGAAAATAATATACATGTTAAAAAAATTGATATTAAAAAAAATCAAATCCATTTAAATCCAGATTATTACAAAAATGAAGTTTAGAATTTTAACCTTATTTCCTGAGATATATCCTGGTCCTTTGGAAAAATCAATAATCGGAAAAGCATTTAGAAAAAAAAAGTTTTCATTACAAACATACAACATCAGAAATTTTTCAAATTTTAAAAGTAAGAAGGTTGACGAAAAACCTTTTGGTGGTGGCGCTGGGATGATTATCAGAGCTGACATAATGCAGCGGTGCTTAGATTACTCATTGCGCGATAGCAAAGATATAAAATACAAAATTTTAAATCTTTCTCCTAAAGGTAAAAAGCTTGAGCAAAATAGTGTAAAAGACCTTTTAAAATATGAAGAGATAATTATTATTTGTGGAAGATATGAGGGAATTGATCAAAGATTTATTGATGCTAATAATATTGAAGAGATCTCTCTTGGAGATTACATAATTTCTTGTGGAGATTTAGCTGCATTCATACTAGTTGATTCTTGTGTAAGATTAATTCCAGATGTACTAGGTAACAAAAATAGTTTGACAAACGAAAGCTTCAACGAAAATCTTCTTGAACACCCTCACTACACAAAGCCCAGAACTTGGAAGAATTTAAAAGTACCTTCAATTCTTTTTTCTGGAAATCATAGTAAAATTGACGAATGGAGAGAAAAAAAAGCTAAAGAAATTACAAAAAAAGCTAGACCTGATTTGTGGAAACTGTATAAGAAGAAAAAGGAATTTTAAAAATGAATATTTTAGAAAAATTTGAAAAAAAACAAATAAGCATTTTAAGTAAAAATAAGACTCATCCAGAATTTTTTCCTGGTGATACAATTAAAATTCACTTAAAAATAAAAGAAGGTGAAAAAGAGAGAATCCAAGTATTTGAGGGCATCTGTATATCAAAGAGGAACTCAGGTCTCAATTCTTCTTTTACTGTAAGAAAAATCTCCTATGGTGAGGGAGTTGAGAGGGTTTTACCGTTTTACTCACCTCAAATAGCAAAAATCGAAATTTCTAAGAGTGGTGATGTCAGAAGATCAAAACTTTATTACTTAAGAAATAGAAGTGGAAAATCAGCTAGAATCTCTGAAAAAAATAAATTTGTTCAAACAAAAGAAAGTTCGATTGCTGAAGAGGAAAATAAAGAGAGTAAACAACAAAATTTACTCAATACTGAAACAGATAAAAACCAACAAAGTACTGAAAAGAGTACCTAAGAAATTTAAAAATGGGGCCTAGAACTCTCTTCGATAAAATTTGGGACAATCATATTGTCGATAAAGAACAGGACGGTACCTGCTTGATTTATATTGATCGACATCTGGTTCATGAAGTGACTAGCCCTCAAGCTTTTGAAGGTCTAAGAAATGCTGGCAGAACAGTGCGATGCCCTCAACATACATTTGCTGTAGCAGACCACAATGTTCCTACCTCAGATCGTTCGATGGGAATAAAGAATGAAGAAAGTAAAATTCAAGTTGAAACTTTAAGTAGAAATTGTGATGAGTTTGATATAACTTATTTTCCGCTTAATGATAAAAGACAGGGTATAGTCCACATTGTAGGTCCTGAACAAGGTATAACATTGCCAGGCATGACTATAGTGTGCGGAGATAGTCACACAGCAACACATGGTGCATTCGGTTCTCTTGCTTTTGGAATTGGAACAAGTGAAGTAGAGCATGTATTAGCCACGCAAACACTTATTCAAAAACCAGCAAAAAATATGAGAATTAATGTAAATGGTAAAATCAATCAAGGAGTTTCAGCCAAAGATATTATTTTACATATTATTGGATTAATAGGTACTGCTGGTGGAACTGGATATGTTATAGAATATGCCGGAAATATTATTCAAAATCTCTCAATGGAGGGAAGAATGACAATATGTAATATGAGTATAGAAGGTGGGGCGAGAGCTGGTCTGATTGCACCTGATTATAAAACCTTCGAATACCTTAAGAACAGACCTTATGCCCCAAAAGACCAAGATTGGGATGAAGCTGTAAAATTTTGGAGCACTTTACCATCTGATAAAAATGCTATTTATGATAAAGAGATATATATAGATGCAAAAAAAATTTCACCTCAAGTAACCTGGGGTACAAGCCCTCAAGATGTTGCCCCAATTTTGGGTAATGTTCCAGATCCAAAAAAAATTAAAGATGAAAACAGAAAAAATGCAGTATTAAGGTCACTTGACTACATGGGGTTATATCCAAATCAAAAAATAAGAGATATAAAAATTGATAAAGTGTTTATTGGCTCATGCACCAATGGAAGAATTGAGGATTTAAGAGAGGTAGCCCAAATTGTTAAAGGTAAAAAAGTAAAGGTTAATTCTATGATAGTTCCTGGATCTGGTCTTGTGAAAGCTCAAGCTGAAAAAGAAGGTATTGACAAAGTACTGATTGAAGCTGGGTTCGACTGGAGAGAACCAGGTTGTTCAATGTGCTTAGCAATGAATCCCGATCAATTATCACCCAAAGAAAGATGTGCATCAACATCTAATAGAAATTTTGAGGGTCGTCAAGGTAGAGAGGGTCGAACTCACCTCGTAAGTCCTGCTATTGCGGCTGCCTCAGCTATTAAAGGGAAACTAAGTCTGGTTGAGGATATTAAATAATGAAAAAATTTGAAACAATAACTGGAATAGCAGCTCCTTTAGATATGATTAATGTAGATACAGATATGATCATTCCGAAACAATTTTTGAAAACAATTAAGCGCTCAGGTCTTGGTAAAAGTCTATTTTATGAACTAAGGTACGATTTTAATGGAAATATTAAAAATGATTTTGTTCTTAACTGGGATCCTTATAAAAAATCTGTAATTCTTATAACAGGAGATAACTTTGGATGCGGAAGTAGCAGAGAACATGCCCCATGGTCTCTTTTAGATTTCGGAATTAAATGCATCATAGCCCCTAGTTTCGCAGATATTTTCTATAATAATTGTTTTAAGAATGGTCTATTAGCAATCAAATTAGATGAAAAAAAAGTCAGAGTCTTATTCGATAAAGCTAGTACGGAGCAAAAGTTTACTATTGATCTTAAATCTCAATCAATTCAAACAGAAGATAATTTCATAATTAAGTTTAGCATAGACCAATTTAAAAAAAATTGTTTGCTTAATGGCCTGGATGATATCGATTTAACTTTTAAAAAGTTGACAAAAATTGAAAATTACGAAAAAAAATTAAAAGAAACAAGTTCATGGCAATCTAGATGAGAGAGGAACTCAGTAATGAATAAAATTTTATTGTTGCCTGGAGATGGTATTGGTTACGAAATCTCTCAAGAAGCTAAAAAAATCTTTAGCTGGTTTAATGATAATACATCAATTAAATTTGAAGTCGAAGAAGAACTAATTGGAGGAGCCTCTATTGATTCAAATAATACTCCTTTAAGTGATGATGTACTAGATAAAGCACTAAAATCTGATGCTATTCTCCTTGGAGCTGTAGGAGGACCAAAGTGGGAAAAATTAGATTTTCAACAAAGGCCTGAAAGAGGTTTATTAAAAATAAGAAAAGAATTAGATCTATTTGCAAATCTGCGGCCTGCGTTAGTTTTTGAATCATTAAAAGATGCTTCAAGTTTGAAAGAACATGTAATATCGGGTTTAGATATCATGATTATCAGAGAGTTAACAAGTGGTATCTATTTTGGTGAACCGAGAGGTATTATAGAGTTGTCGGATAAAGTAAAAAAAGGATTCAATACTCTAGTTTATACTTCCGATGAAATTGAGAGAATAGCAAGGGTTGCTTTTGAAATATCAATGCAAAGAAGTAAAAAATTGTGTTCAGTAGATAAAGCTAATGTCTTAGAATCTACCGAATTATGGAGAGAGGTTATTAAGGAGGTATCCAAAGATTTTCCTCAAGTAGAATTGAGTCATATGTATGTAGACAATGCATCCATGCAGTTAGTAAAAAATCCAAAACAATTTGATGTAATTGTTACTACAAATATGTTTGGGGATATTTTATCTGATTGCGCTTCCATGCTTACTGGATCACTTGGAATGCTACCTTCAGCATCACTAGGAAAAATTGATCAACTTTCAAACAAAAGGATGGCAATGTACGAACCCGTTCATGGTTCTGCACCAGACATTGCAGGAAAAAATATTGCAAATCCACTTGCTATGATTCAGAGTATAGTAATGATGCTAAAATATTCTTTTAGTTCCCTGCGTTACAGTAATATGCTGCAATTAGCTGTAGAAAAAACATTAGCTAAAGGATTTAGAACCCAGGATCTTGTATCGAGCAATGAACAAAATATTTCAACATCAATAATGGGTGATAAAATTATTGATGAACTAAATTTAATGAAAAGATGAAGAAAGTTAACATAGCAGTTGTCGGCGCCACAGGAAATGTAGGAAGAGAAATACTTAAAATTTTGTATGAAAGAAAATTTCCTGTAAAAAATATTAGCACTTTAGCCTCAAAAAAATCTGAAGGTGTTGAAATCAAATATGGTCCAAAAAAAATTCTAAAAACACAAAATTTAGAAGACTTTGATTTTTCAAATATTGATGTTGTACTTTCGTCTCCGGGTGCAACAATTTCAAAAGCTTTTGTTCCTAAAGCAACAAAAAAAGGAGCTATTGTAATTGATAACACATCCTGCTTTAGAATGGATAATGATGTTCCATTAATCGTCCCAGAAGTAAATTTGGAGTCTATGGAAAATTTTAAACGCAAAAAAATTATCGCAAACCCAAATTGTTCTACAATACAAATGGTCGTTGCTTTAAAGCCTTTACACGACATTTTTAAAATTAAAAAAGTTATAGTTTCAACCTATCAATCAACATCCGGGGCAGGAAAAGAAGCTATGGATGAACTTTTTGACCAGACACTTAGTCTTTTTAAAAATAAAAACTTCAAAAACAAAAATTTTACAAAAAAAATTGCATTTAATGTAATTCCTCATATTGACAAATTCTTGAGAAACGGAGATACGAAAGAAGAGAGTAAAATGATAAATGAAACTAAAAAAATTCTCGGTGAAGAAATTGAGATTTTTGCTACTTGTGTTAGAGTTCCGGTATTTGTTGGACATGGAGAAGCTGTGTACATTGAGACGGATAAAAAAATTACTTCTTCAGCTGCACTAAAAGTTTTAAAAAAAGCTCCTGGTGTAAAAGTAATAGATTCAAGGAAGGATGGTGGATATGTTACGCCAGATGAAACCTCAGGTCAGGATAGTGTATTTGTAAGTAGAATTAGAGAAAATAAAAGTACAAAAAATGGTTTGGGAATGTGGGTAGTTGCTGATAATCTTAGAAAGGGTGCTGCTTTGAATAGTGTTCAAATTGCTGAAAATTTAATTAAAAAATATTTATAGAGATGAAAAATTTTTTAAGCAGATATTTTGAAGATTACAAAATAAATGAAACAATTGCTCATAGCGTACCTAGAACTATTACAGATGGTGATGTGTCATTATATCTTGCAACAACTGGAAGTAGATTCGCTCTAAATTACTCAAGTGAATTTTCAAAAAACTTAGGTTACAAATCAACGCCAATCGATGACATACTTCTTTTTCATTTAGTTTTTGGAAGAACTGTTCCAGATTTGTCTCTCAATGCAATTGCAAATCTTGGATACGCAGGTGTTAAGTTTTTAAAGCCAGCCTATGTGGGGGATACAATTAAATCTTCATCAAAAATTATTGGTTTAAAAGAAAATTCAAATGGTAAAACTGGAACGGTTTATGTTGAATCGATTGGAGAAAATCAGCATGGTGAAAAAGTTTTATCATATTTTAGATGGTTGATGATGAGAAAAAGAAAAAATGAACCTCATTTAGATGCTTCCACAATACCAGATTTACCAAAATCTGTTAATGAAAAAGAGTTTGAAATTCCAAGAAATATTAATTTTGAAAAATGGGATCCTATTATTTCTGGAAGTGATGCTTTTTTTGATGACTATGAAGAAGGTGAAGAGATTCACCACTTAGATGGACAAACCATTGAGGAGGCCGAACATCAGTTAGCTACAAGGTTATATCAAAATAATGCGAGAGTACATTTTAATCATCATGTTGAAAAAAGTGGTAGATTTGGAAAGAGAATTATCTATGGTGGATATATAATTTCTCTTGCTAGAGCCATTAGTTGCAATGGATTTGCAAACGGATTCAAGGTTGCTGCTATTCATTCAGGTCGGCATTCATCACCAACTTTTAGTGGAGACACGGTCTATGCTTGGTCCAAAATTATAAAAAAATCATCAATAAATGAAAACATTGGTTCCCTAAAGGTAAGAACTCTTGCTTCAAAAAATGATGATAATATGAATTTTCCAGATGAAAAAGATTTTCCAAAAAATATTGTTTTGGATCTTAATTATTCTATCCTGATACCAAAAAAGGAAAAAAATGAATAGCAAAGATCAACTTCCATTATCGCCACATCTTCAAGTTTATAAACCTCAATTAACTTCTATACTCTCGATTAAGCATAGAATAACAGGATTTTGTCTCTCTCTTGTTTTACCAATTTATATATTTTGGATAGTGAGTCTGTTATTTGGTCCACTGGGTTATAAATTTTTTGTATCTGTATGCTCACACTTCATCTTTAAAACAATTTTTATTTTAGCAACTTATGGATTCTCATACCACATGATGAATGGATTTAGACATCTTTTGTGGGATTTAGGCTACGGACTGAATATAAAATTTTCAACAATCACTTCAATTGTAATTATTTTTCTAACACTTTTATGCACATTTTTTGTATCATTTAATTTTATTTTATGATTAAGATAGTTATTCCAGAAAAAATTATGTGGTGCTTACAAAGACTTAGTGCTATTTTTATTTTAGTTTTTACAGCTTGGTTTTTATTTTCTTTTACAAATTATAATTTCAGCAATTATAATGAGACTATTCTTTGGGTAAAAAATAGTTATAATTCTATCTTATTATTTTTGTTCTCTAGTTCCATTTTTTTTCATTCTAGTTTAGGTCTCAGTGTAATAATTGATGATTATGTTCATAATAATGTTTTAAAAAAAACACTTTTCATGATAAAAAATTTAATTGTGACATCATGTGTTATTTTTTCAGGAATTAGTTTGTATTTACTTTAAAACTTACAATATTATTAAAATGGTAATTGAGAACAAAGAATTTGATGTAGTTGTTGTTGGGGCGGGTGGTTCTGGTTTACGTGCCACAATGGGTTGCGCATCTTCTAATCTAAAAACTGCTTGTATATCAAAGGTTTTCCCTACAAGAAGTCACACAGTTGCAGCCCAAGGAGGTATAAGTGCAGCACTAGGAAACATGGGCGAAGATGATTGGAAATGGCATATGTATGATACAGTTAAGGGTTCAGATTGGTTAGGAGACCAAGATGCAATAGCATTTATGTGTAAAGAGGCGCCTGAAGCTGTCATCGAATTAGAGCATTACGGTGTTCCCTTTTCTAGAACTGAAGATGGGAAAATATACCAACGACCTTTCGGTGGTATGACTACTCATTTTGGGGAAGGAATAGCCCAAAGAACATGCGCAGCTGCTGACAGAACAGGACATGCTATGCTTCATTCGCTATATCAACAATCTTTGTCGCATGATGCAGAATTTTTTATAGAGTATTTTGTTTTGGATCTTGTTATGGATGACAAAAAAAACTGCTGCGGTGTCATAGCTTGGAGTCTTCATGATGGCAAACTATATTTCTTTAGCTCTAAGATGGTAATCCTTGCTACGGGAGGATATGGAAGAGCTTATTTTTCTTGTACATCGGCGCATACATGTACAGGAGATGGTGGTGGAATGATTTTAAGAGCCGGTCTTCCCCTTCAAGATATGGAATTTACTCAATTTCATCCAACAGGAATTTATGGAGCTGGAGTATTAATTACCGAGGGAGCAAGGGGTGAAGGTGGATACCTAACTAATAAAGACGGTGAAAGATTTATGGAAAGATATGCGCCTAATGCAAAAGATTTAGCTAGTAGAGATGTGGTATCAAGGTCAATGACTACAGAAATTATGGAAGGCAGAGGTTGTGGTCCTAAAAGGGATCACATCCATCTTAACTTAAACCATTTAGACAAAAAAACTTTAGAAGAAAAACTACCTGGAATTACAGAATCAGCGAAAATTTTTGCCGGAGTTGATGTAAAGAAAGAACCAATTCCTGTTCAGCCAACTGTTCATTACAACATGGGTGGAATTCCAACAAATATTCATGGTGAAGTGCTTACGAATATAAATGGAAAAGATAAAATAATTAATGGATTAATGTCAATTGGGGAAGCTGCATGTGTCTCTGTTCATGGTGCCAATAGATTAGGCTCAAATTCACTTTTAGATTTAGTTGTTTTTGGGCGTTCTGCATCTAAAAGATGTTCGAAAATTATTAATAAGAATCAAAAAAATAATTTAAATGTTGATAAAAGCATCAAAAAAATTCTTGAAAGATTCGAAAAAATTAGAACCACACAAGGAAAAAATTCGATTTCTACACTTAGACTTGAAATGCAATATACTATGCAGAATTTTTGTCCAGTTTATCGTTCTGGTAAAATTATGTTAGAGGGGAAAAAGAAACTACTTAGTATTTTAACTAAACTTAATGACGTAAAAGTTACAGATAGGTCTCTTATATGGAATACAGAAATTGTTGAAGTACTCGAATTACATAATTTAATACTACAGTCAATTGCGAGTATCGACTCAGCTCTTCAGAGAACTGAAAGCAGAGGAGCTCACTCAAGATTAGATTACACTGATAGAAATGACACAAAATGGTTAAAACATAATTTAGTATGGACAAATCATACTGGAAACACAACATTTAATACTAGGCCAGTGAAACTTAATACAAACAACGAGGAAGTTTCATCAATAGCGCCTAAAGCTAGAGTTTATTAGGAAGAACATTATGGTTGAATTTGCATTACCTCAGAACTCAAAAATTGAAGAAGGTAAAATCTTTAAAAAGAAAAACTCTAAAAACTTAAAATTAATTGAAATATATAGGTGGGAAAGGGATTCTGGTAGAAAACCCAGAATTGATAAATTTTATATAGAATTAGATAAAGTTGGTCCAATGTTACTAGATGCACTCATGTATATTAAAAATGAGTTAGATCCAAGTCTCACATTTCGGCGTTCGTGCAGAGAAGGAATTTGTGGGTCATGTTCTATGAATATTGATGGAACAAATTCACTCGCCTGCTTGAAGCCTCTAGAAAAAAATCAAAAGAAGTTAAAAATATACCCCCTACCTCATATGAAAGTCATTAAAGATTTGGTTCCTGACTTAAGTGAGTTCTTTGAACAATATAAGTCAATCAAACCGTGGCTAAGACCAAAAAGTAAACCAAAAAACACAGAGATTCTTCAAAGTCCAGAGGAGCGTAAAAAATTAGATGGTTTATATGAATGTGTTTTATGTGCATGTTGCTCAACTTCTTGTCCAAGCTACTGGTGGAATGGTGATAAATTTCTTGGACCTGCAATACTTTTGCAAGCGTATCGTTTCATAGTTGATAGCAGAGATAAGGATACTGAAAAAAGAATTCAAATGCTCAACGATGCCTTTAAACTTTACAGATGCCATACAATTATGAATTGTACAAAAACTTGTCCTAAAGGACTTAATCCTGCAAAAGCGATTGCTTCTATAAAAAAATTACAAATTTCTTCTTAATAGTTAGTGAATAAGCAAATACTAAATGTTTTAGAGACCATCAGAAATGAAAATAATTTCGAACCTACAATTTCGCAACATAGTATTATTGAAAAAATAAGCTACTTTATTGATACATATGGCTCAAGTGCAAGTATAAAAAGACTTTTTCTTAAAAAAAAGAT
>MDTG01292945.1_pt1 | contig 15878 bp, 21 predicted proteins | sample 811421 | NCBI WGS metagenome assembly MDTG01 (sample SAMN05326645, study PRJNA326480) | marine metagenome | isolation source: seawater | place: Pacific Ocean: South East | collected 2011 | reverse complement strand
CTTTGGCCTCATTAAGTAATGTTTGATTTAATTTAATTGTACCATATTTAGTATAAATGGTTTAAGAATACACAGATATGGAAGAGAAACCTAAAATATCTATAGCTTCAGACCATGCAGGTTTTGAAATGAAGAAGAATATAATGAAATATCTAGAGAAAAATGGTTTTAGCTTAATAGACAGAGGCCCTAGTAGTTCCGAGTCCGTTGATTATCCTGATTTTGCAAAAAAAGTTTGCAAAGACCTTCTAGATCAAAATGTAGATAGAGGAATATTAGTCTGTGGTAGTGGGCAAGGTATGGCCATGGTGGCCAATAAACATAAAGGAATAAGAGCTGCTTTGTGCAATAATGAAGAGATGACTGAATTAGCAAGAGCGCATAATGATGCAAATATTCTAACCTTGGGAGCAAGATTTGTTGATGAGTCTATAGCTTTATCTTGTGTAGAGAAGTTCATTTCCACCTCTTTTGAAGGAGATCGTCATATTCAAAGAGTAAAAAAGATAGGTTGAAGTTATGAATTTTTTCTCAAAACCACTTAATGAAATGGATAAAGAAATTTCTTCTGCTATAGACCAAGAACTGTCACGTCAACAAAACCAAATAGAATTAATTGCATCTGAAAACATTGTTTCAAAAGCAGTTTTGGAAGCACAAGGTTCTGTTCTAACAAATAAATATGCTGAAGGCTACGTAGGTGCAAGATATTATGGTGGTTGCGAGTTTGTTGACATCGCGGAAGACCTTGCAATAAAAAGACTTAAAGAACTTTACAAGTGTGAATATGCAAATGTTCAACCTCACTCTGGAGCTCAAGCAAACGGAGCTGTTTTTTTAGCATTGATTAAGCCTGGAGATAAAATTTTAGGAATGAGTCTTGATGCAGGAGGGCATTTAACACATGGATCAGCACCGTCATTATCTGGAAAATGGTTCAATGCTGTTCAATATGGATTGGATGATAAGGGATTAATTAATTATGAAGAAGTTGAATCAGTTGCATTAGAACATAAACCAAAAATAATTATTGCTGGTGGCAGTGCTTACTCTCGAATTATAGACTTTAAAAGATTTAGAGAAATAGCTGATAAAGTTGATGCTTATTTGCATGTAGATATGGCCCATTTTTCTGGGCTAGTTGCTGCTGGAGAACATCCCAATCCTTTAGAATATGCGGATGTAGTCACTTCAACTACTCATAAAACAATTAGAGGCGCAAGAGGTGGGATGATATTATCAAATAATAAAGATCTTGGAAAAAAATTTAACTCAGCGGTATTTCCTGGTTATCAAGGAGGCCCTTTGATGCATGTTATTGCAGCAAAAGCTGTAGCTTTTGGTGAAGCACTTAAACCTGAATTTAAAATGTATATTAAACAAGTCATAAAGAATGCAAAAAAATTAAGCGAAGTTTTAATAAATGGTGGCTTAAAGATAGTTTCTGGAGGAACTGATACTCATCTTTTATTAGTTGATCTAACACCAAAAAATTTAACAGGTGCTGCTGCTTCAACAAGCTTAGAGAATGCAAATATCACATGTAATAAAAATGGCATACCAAACGACCCAAACCCACCAAAAATCACATCTGGAATTAGACTTGGTACCCCTGCAGCAACTACTAGGGGCTTTAAAGAAGAAGAATTCGAAAAGGTTGGAGAATTAATTCTTGAAACTTTAAATGGACTTCAAGAAAATCCTAATGATAATAGTGAAGCAGAATTAAAAGTAAGAGGAAAAGTGAAAGAACTTTGTAAAAAGTTTCCAATTTATACTTAGTAGGTAATATTTATGAAATGTCCATTTTGCGGCAATGAAGATACACAAGTAAAGGACTCTCGTTCTACTGAAGATAATTCTGCGATTAGGAGAAGGAGATTCTGTACAGCATGTGGAGCAAGATTTACAACTTTTGAGAGAATCCAATTAAGGGAATTAACTGTATTAAAGAAATCAGGAAAAAAAGTTCCCTTTGATAGAGATAAACTTGAACGATCAGTTCAAATTGCTTTAAGAAAAAGGCCTGTTGACAATGAACGCGTAGAAAGAATGTTGAGTGGAATTGTAAGAAGAGTTGAAAGCTTAGGTGAAACAGAAGTTTCATCAGATGTAATTGGAGAAATTGTAATGGAAGGTCTGCAAAGTATTGACTCTGTGGCTTATGTTAGATTTGCTTCAGTTTATAAAAATTTCAGAGAAGCAAAAGACTTTGAGGAATTCTTAGGGGTTATCTCTTCGAATAAAGACTAGGCCAGTACATTGAGTTCTAAAATGTATAAGGAGTTAGCTATCAGGATGGCTGATCGTTCAGTAGGCTTAACATCCCCAAATCCACCTGTTGGGGTGGTTATTGTAAAAAATAAAAAAATTATTTCAAGAGGATGGACTCAATTTGGTGGATCGCCTCATGCAGAGATACATGCAATTAATCAAGTATCAAATAAATCTTTGTTGAAAGATTCCACAATGTATTCAACGCTTGAGCCGTGTTCTCATCAAGGTAAGAATCCTCCTTGCATCAACGCCATTATTAAATACAAGATAAAGAATTTGGTGATATCTCATAAAGACAAAAACCCACTAATAAATGGAAGTGGAATAATCAAACTAAAGAAAAAAGGCATTAACGTGACTCAGGTTAGCTTTGGTAAATACATAAGTGATTTAAATAATATTTTTTTTAATTCAATAAATCATAATAGACCTTATGTATGTCTTAAGATAGCGTCAACAGCCGATGGAAAAATTGCAACAAAAACAAATGAAAGTAAATGGATTACTGGTGAATACTCAAGAATGGTAGGTCATTATTTACGAAGTAAGAATGACTGTATTCTAGTTGGAAGAGGAACAGTAGAAAAAGATAACCCTTCTATGGATTGTAGATTGTCAGGTTTAGGCCATACTTCTCCAGATATATTTATTTTAGATACACATTTAAATTTAAGATTAAATAATAAAATTTTTAAATTGAAAGGCCGAAAGGTTTTTATTTTTCATAATTGTTCCAATTTTAATAAAAAAAAATATAAAAATATTCAATTAATTAAGATAGATAATAATTATAAAATGCTTGATATAAATAGAGTTATTAAGTTTATTTCTAAGAAAGGATACCATCGCATTTTAGTTGAAGGAGGTTCAGAACTGAGTACATCTTTGCTCAAAGAAAATTTAATTGATAAGATATATTGGTTTAGAGCAAGTAAAGTAATAGGAAATGAAGGGATTGGAGCAATATCAAATTTAAATATAAAAAAAATGAACTTAGTAAAAAACTTCAGGTTAGAGGATAGCAAAAGGATTAAGGATGATATTATGGATATTTTTATACGAGAATAAAATATGTTTTCAGGAATAATTGAAAATTTTGGAAAGGTTAAAGAGTTAAAGAAAAAAGGAGACTACCTTCTGAGACTCTCCACTAACCTTAAAATAAATGATGTGAAGAAAGGTAGCTCTATATCATGTAATGGGGTTTGTCTTACAGCGCATACAATTAGAAAGAATGGAAATTTCGTAGATATAGATTTTGATGTATCTAAAGAAACTTTGAAATGTACAAATTTATCAAATTTAAGAAAAGGGTCATTAATCAATATAGAAAAATCTCTAAAAGTTGGAGATGAGATTAGTGGACATTTTGTTTTTGGACATGTTGATTGTACAACAAAAGTTCTAAGTATAAATAAAACTAACCAGTCTTATGAAATTTCATTGGCAATTACTAAAGAAATAAAAAAATTTATTGTCAGGAAATGTTCAATTGCTTTAAACGGCGTTTCACTTACAGTTAATAAGGCCTCAAAGGGAATATTCAGTATAAATATAGTTCCTTATACATGGAAGAATACAAACTTTCATTTGATTCGAAAGGGCGAAATAATAAATGTTGAAGTTGATATGCTTGCGAGATATGTTACGCAACATTTAAAATAACGTTCAATTTATGAATCAGAAATTTATATCTTCAATAGATGAAATAATAAAAGATCTCAAAGAAGGTAGAATGGTCATCATGGTAGATGATGAGGATCGTGAGAATGAGGGAGATCTTATTATTCCTGCTCAAAAAGCTGATGATAAAGCTATTAATTTTATGGCCACATATGGAAGAGGACTAATTTGCTTAACTTTAACTGAAAAAAGAGTTCAGGAATTAAATTTACCATTAATGTCTCAAAATAATGATGCTAGAGATACAACAGCTTTTACAATTTCAATTGAAGCTAAGGAAGGAGTTACAACAGGAATATCTGCTCAAGATAGAGCAGTTACAATCCATACTGCAATTAATAAAAACAAAACAAAAGATGATATTATGAGTCCAGGTCATGTTTTCCCTTTAGTTTCTCGTGATGGTGGAGTTTTAGTGAGGGCAGGTCATACAGAAGCATCTGTTGATCTTGCTAGATTGGCTGGGTATGTTCCAGCCGGGGTTATTTGTGAGATCATGAATGATGATGGAACTATGGCTCGTATTCCAGATCTGATAAAATTTTCTGAGAAACATAAAATTAAAATAGGAAAAATTGTTGATTTAATCGCCTACCGAAGACAAAAAGATAATTTTTTAAATAAATCATATGAGTCAAAGATTACTCTTAAATCAGGAGAAGAATTTGATATTAAAATTTATGAGTCAAATTTTGATAAGACTGAACAAATCGTCCTATCAAAAGGAAAAATAAACGATGGCAATCCAATTTTAGTCAGAGTACATGTATCTGATTATTTTGAAAATCTTCTTGGAGATTATGGAAGTAATGACGAATCTTTGAGAAAATCAATTAATGAAATATCAAAAGAGGGTAGGGGTATTCTTATTTTAGTTCGTGACAGCGGATCATCGGCTATTAGTCAATTAATTTCTTTAAAAGATGAAGATTCTAGAGACACAAAGATTGATCAAGAGCGAAAATTAGAATTACGAATTTTTGGAATGGGCGCACAGATTCTTAGTGAATTAGGAGTGAAAAAAATGATTTTATTAACTAATACAGAATGGAAATTTATTGGTTTAGATGCATATAATATTGAGATCGTTGAAACCAAATTACTTAGTGAGTTAAATTAAAAGAATGGCTAAAGAATTAAAATTTCTAATTGTTTGCGCAGATTTTTACAAAGAAATTGCTGATGTCATGATTGATAAAGCGAAAAATTATTTAGACCAAAAAAATTATGATTATGAGGTTACAAGGGTCAATGGTTCATTTGAAATTCCAACATTAATATCTATGTACAATAAAGAAGAAATTAATAAATTTGATGGCATTATTGCACTAGGGTGCATTATTAGAGGTGAAACAAAGCATTTTGATTTCATCTCCTCTTCAATAATAAATGGTATTATGTTCTTAACTGTTAATAAAAAGATTCCTATAGGAAATGGAATTTTAACTTGCGAAAATATGGATCAAGTGAAAGCAAGGTATGAAAAAAAACCACTAGAAGCTATTGATGCAGTTATTTCAGTTTTAAGAAATCTACCTGCATATAAAGATGTCTAATATTAAATCATTACAAAGACTTTTGGTTGTTCAAGCTATGTATCAGCTTTCAATAAATAAAGATTCAAAGAATTACCCTATCAAAGATATTTTTAATCAGATCATCAGTAATTCTGAATACAAATATACTATTTCTAAATCAAATTTAAATTTTGCATTGAAGATTTTCCAAGGTGTTCAAGATAATTCTGAAAAGATCAATAACGATCTTAAAAAAGTTTTAGCTAGTAATAAAAAAATAGACAATATTGACCCTCTTTTATTAGCAATATTTCAACCAGCAATTTACGAGCTAAAATATGGCCTTAAAATCTCAAAGAAAATAGTTATTTCAGAATATTTAAAAATAGCGGACAAATTTTTCTCAGAAAATGAGATGGGCTTATTGAATGGAGTATTAGATAATCTTTAATACTTTTGAATTGAAAAAAATAAAAGTTGCATTAATGGCATTTTTTTGGCATTTTGCTGCATCAAAAGATAAAAAGGAATCACACATATGAGCACAATCCACCTTATTATATTCACCGGAATACTTTCATTAATCTATGGTTTATGGGCTGGAAATTCAGTACTTAAATCAAATGCTGGAAATGAAAAAATGCAAGAAATTTCATCTGCCATTCAAGTAGGGGCACAAGCTTATTTAAACAGACAGTATACCACCATTGCTATAGTTGGAGCAATTATATGTGTTTTACTATTTTTCTCTCCTTTTGGAAACATATGGGTTGTTGGAGGATATCTTATTGGAGCTATTTTATCCGGTGCAGCAGGTTATATTGGAATGATTATTTCTGTTAGAGCTAACGTTAGAACTGCTCAGGCAGCTTCTTCAAGTTTAGCTCAAGGATTAAGTGTAGCGTTTAAGGCTGGAGCAGTAACAGGAATGCTTGTAGCAGGTTTAGCCCTTCTTTCTATTTCAGTATATTATTTAATTTTAGTTAATAACTCAGTGAATGAAGATATCCTTAAAAATTCACTTGTAGGTTTAGGTTTTGGTGCTTCATTGATTTCAATATTTGCTAGATTAGGAGGAGGTATTTTCACTAAAGGTGCTGATGTTGGAGCGGATCTTGTTGGTAAAGTAGAAGCAGGAATTCCCGAAGATGATCCTCGTAATCCGGCAGTAATTGCTGACAACGTTGGTGACAATGTAGGTGATTGTGCTGGAATGGCTGCAGATTTATTTGAAACTTATGCGGTAACAGTTGTTGCAACAATGGTTCTTGCTATGATATTTTTTCCTGGATCGTCCGCATTATTAATTTATCCAATGGCTATTTGTGGCAGTTGTTTACTGGCATCAATCATTGGAACTTTTTTTGTAAGACTAGGAAAATCTGCAAGTATTATGGGTGCTTTATATAAAGGTTTCATAGCATCTGCGGTGCTCTCACTTGTATTTATGTATCCCGTTACTCAAAAAGTAATTGGATTTGAAAATATTAACACAACAAATTTTAGTGGTATGTCATTATATATTTGTGCAGTTATTGGACTGGTAATTACAGGCCTTCTTATTTGGATTACTGAGTATTATACAGGAACTAATTATAGACCTGTTCAAAGCATTGCAAAAGCTTCGTCTACTGGTCATGGGACCAATGTCATTCAAGGTTTAGCTGTTTCAATGGAAGCAACTGCACTCCCTGCTATAGTGATAGTTATAGGAATTGTTTTGACATTTCAATTAGCTGGACTTTTTGGAATTGCTATTGCTGTAACTTCAATGCTTGGATTAGCTGGAATGGTTGTAGCACTTGACGCTTATGGACCTGTTACAGATAATGCTGGTGGAATAGCAGAAATGTCAAATCTTGATGAAAGTGTAAGAAAAACGACCGATGCTTTAGATGCGGTTGGAAATACAACTAAAGCAGTAACTAAAGGTTACGCAATCGGATCTGCTGGATTAGGTGCTTTGGTTTTATTTGCAGCATATGTTAACGATCTCAAAACAGATCATCTGAGTCATATTACACCAGACTTCAGTCTTGAAAATCCTTACGTTGTTGTTGGACTATTAATCGGTGGTTTGTTGCCATATCTTTTTGGATCCATGGGCATGATGGCAGTAGGAAGAGCTGGAGGAGCAGTTGTTGAAGAAGTAAGACAACAATTTGCGGATAATCCAGGAATCATGTCAGGAGATTCTAAACCTGACTATTCAAAGTCAGTTGATTTATTAACGAAGTCTGCAATTAAAGAAATGGTTGTTCCTTCAATGCTTCCAGTTTTATCGCCTATTGTACTTTATTTGGTAGTTTCTTTTGTGGCTGATCAGAACGCTGCTGTTTCTGCATTAGGAGCAATGTTACTTGGTGTAATAGTTACAGGTGTGTTTGTGGCGATATCCATGACTGCTGGTGGGGGAGCTTGGGACAATGCAAAAAAATACGTAGAGGATGGAAACTATGGAGGAAAAGGGTCTGAGGCTCATAAAGCAGCAGTAACTGGAGATACAGTAGGTGACCCCTATAAGGACACAGCGGGTCCAGCTGTAAATCCAATGATAAAGATTACAAACATTGTAGCACTTTTGCTTCTTGCTGCTCTTTAATTATCTAGTTGCCCCCCTTGTAAAGGCATCATATATTTGATCAGAGATGCTATAGGCATCTCTAGTTATTGTGGTTTTTTCTTTAGAAAATGCAATCTCATTATAGTTGTCTTCATTGTAAATTAATGTTTTGGTTAAGTAGCCAGAACTATTGAAACTGAATCTCCATATTTGCTGATAATTAATATCATCTCTTTCAAACACCTTTTCTTCTTTAATTGATAATAAATATATCCATATATCATCAATATCATCTATCTTTACAGAAGGTGAACCTAATATGGCTAAAATATCATTTTTATGACTTTTCTCATCTAACGCAGTAACATCAGCAGCAACAGAAAACAGATCTTCTGCTGAATAGCCATGCTGTTTTTGTATTGGAGCACAACTATATGCAAAAAAAAGTAAAATTATATATATTATTGGCTTATACATAAAAGTAGGATGATATTTACTAAGAAAAATAATTCAATATTAATTGAAGAAATCTATCAGAATATAATTGAAAGATCGAGGCTAAAATATTTCTATCTAAACAAAAAGGTTGAGGATACTGTTGAGTCTAGATTTGATCTAATAATTTTTCATTCATTTATTATATTTCAATTTTATAGAGAAATGGAAATAAAAGATGATTCATTGGCTCAAAATTTATTTGATTACATGTTTAAGGATTTTGAAAATAATCTAAGAGAAATGGGTTTTGGCGATGTTGCAGTGAATAAAAAAATGAAAGTTTTCATATCAGCCTTTTATGGTAGAGTAGCTAATTATAGTAAAGGCATTGAAATGTATAGAACTAAAAAAGACAAAGAAAAATTATCTAAATCCATTAAAGATAACATATATAAGAGTAAATCTGTCCCAGTGGAATATATAGATTTTTTTGTAAATTATTTACTTTTAAATATAAATAGTCTTAAGGAAAAACCTTTAAATGAAAATATTTCTGATAGGTTTAATTTTGTTAGTTTTAAAAAAATAGAGTTATTATAAATTGACCAAAGATATAAATTTATCCGTTGATACTTTAGGAAGTGAGACTCTTCTTTCAGAGATTATTCTGGGTTTAAATAATTCACTTCAGAGAAATGAGAATTATTTTTTCTATCTATTTGGAAATGAAAATAATATCAAAAAAGAACTACAGCATTATAAATCTTTAATAAAAAAAGTTGAGATTATTAATTGTGATGAAGAGGTTTTAATGTCTGATAAGCCTGCAGAAGTAGTAAAGCAAAGAAGTCAATCTAGTATGTTTAAAGCTATTGAGTCAGTTGTTGAAGAAAAGTCTGATGCATTGCTATCTTGTGGAAATACAGGGGCATTGATGGCTTTGTCTATCTTAAACATTAAAACGATTAATGAGATTAAGAGACCTGCAATCGCATCTATTTGGCCAAACCTTAAGAGCGAGTCAATAATCCTTGATTTGGGAGCTAATACCAAGAATGACCCGAGATATTTGTTAGATAATGCAATACTTGGCTCATCTTTAGCTTCTATTCTCTTTAAAATTAAAAATCCATCTGTTGGATTGTTGAATGTAGGAGTGGAGGAAAACAAAGGAAATGAAATTATTCAAAATGCTTCTGAGACTCTTATAAAAATGTCAAAAAGCTCGGCAATTAATTATTATGGCTATGTAGAAGGTAATGATATTTCTATTGGTAAAACAAATGTAGTAGTTACAGATGGATTTACCGGAAATATTGCATTAAAGACAGCTGAAGGTACCGCGAAAATGATTCAGAGCTATCTAGAAATGGGCTTTAAAAGCTCGATAGCCTCAAAATTAGGTTATTTATTATCCTCTTTTGCTCTAAAATCTATGAATGAAAGATTGGATCCTAGAATTCATAATTGTGGAATACTTATAGGTTTAAACTCTCCAGTGATCAAATGCCATGGTAACTCTGAGAACATGGGCATTTCTTATGCAGCAGACATAGTCCATTCATTGATTAAAAACGATGTAAACGAAAAAATAAAAGAATACATATCAAATATACTTAAGAATCAGTAGATTTTTTAACATAATTTAAATTATATATATGTTGAGTGATTTATTATTATTTCATATAATTTTTATCAATGGAAAAAACAACCACTAGATCAACACTAAGTGAAGCTGTGTTTAAAAATGTAGGGTTATCTAGAAATGAGTCTTCAGCATTAGTAGACTCTGTATTTAATGAAATACTGAAAAATCTAATTGGAGGTAATGATGTGAAAATATCATCCTTTGGGACATTTATAATTAGAAGTAAAAAGGAGAGAATAGGTCGAAACCCTAAAACAGGAGAAGAAGTTCCTATTACTGCTAGAAATGTTGTTACTTTCAGAGCATCAAACGTTCTTAAGTCTAAAGTAGACTCAAAAAATAAAGCATCGAAGGTAGAGTAGAAAGTATTTTATGAGTTTAAAATCTCCCGAAGCCTTTAGAACCATAAGCGAAGTTTCTGAAGATCTGTCACTTCCTCAGCATGTATTAAGATTCTGGGAGACAAAATTTTCTCAAATTAAACCAATTAAAAGAGGTGGAGGAAGAAGATATTATAGACCTGAAGATATAGAGCTTCTTAAAGGTATAAAGTATTTATTATATAACGATGGCTATACAATAAGAGGTGTTCAGAAAGTTATCAAAGAAAATGGCACAAGAAAAATAATTAAAAGAGATAGTAGCAATAATATCTTTACAGAATCAGAAAAAGATATTATTGATCACAATGATCAAACAAGTCAAACATCTCGGTCAATAAGTGAAACAAAAAGATTAAAACTGATGAATGTATTAAATGACTTAGTTTCATTAAAGAAAAAACTTAATCAAGAATAAATAAGAGAAAGATCAATGGCAAAGAAATCTACTGTAAAAGTTAGGTTGGTACCCGAAGATAAAGCTGATAGTAAGTTTTATTATTACACTAAAAAACCTACTTCTGGCTTAAAAGCAAAAGACAAGCTTAGAATGAAGAAATATAACCCTGCAACAAAAAAGCACGAATGGTTTGTAGAAAAAAAACTACCCCCTCACAGCAAATAACTATTTTCTTTTGTTAAATTCTTTTCTTTCGTGGTTAATAAAATTCTGAATCATCGAATTCCATATAGATTTTATTAACTTGGGATTTGCATTCATTCTTTTTGATTTAGCTTCTACTTTAGTGAGTATTTCATCTATTCTTTTTTGATCAACAATCTCATTTCTTTTAGATTTAAGGTCGAGAGCTTTATTTACTAGTATTGACCTTTCCACAATTAGAGGTAAAATTTTGTTATCTAAACGGTCAATTTTTGATCGTACATTTTTCATTTTTTGTTTTATTTCTTTTTTACTCATAATTTTTCTTAAATGGTTTTAGAATATAAATTGATGGTATAATCCAAACAGTTCCAGCAATAAAGTAGATAATAAATTCAATAAACCAATTATTGAAGTTGATTTTTGATAAAAAAACCATAACTAGTAAAGAGTATATAAAAATAGCTACAATAAATATAAATATGCTTAATATTTTTTTAAATTTATTCATTTCCATTACATAATTATGTTATCTGACAAAATCAATGTTTTTTCAATATGGCTTACTATACTAGGGATTTTAGTTGTATGTATAATTCTTATTGGTGGTTATACAAGAATTTCTGATTCTGGACTTTCTATTACCGAATGGCTTCCCTTAAGTGGAATCTTATATCCTTTAAGTGAAGCTGCATGGGAAGTTGAATTTGATAAATACAAAATGATTGATGAATTCATGTTAGTTAACAGTAGTATGACACTTACAGAATTTAAAGTTATATATTTCTGGGAATGGTTTCATAGAGCCTTTGCAAGATTTATAGGATTATTTTATGTCATTCCACTAGTCTTTCTTTTAGTTTCAAAAAAGTTACCTTCAGGATTTCTTATCAATATTCTACTAATTGGATTTTTAATTACTATTCAGGCAATAGTTGGATGGTACATGGTAAAGAGTGGCTTAACTGGAAGAATCGATGTTAGTCAATATCGTTTATCTCTTCATTTATCCATTGCATTTGTTATTTTAGGCTTAATATTCTACTCATTATTAAAATTTATCTATAATGAAAAAATTTACGAAGATTTTTTAAAAAGAAAAAAACTTTTGTTTACAATTTTTATCCTGATTTTTTTACAAATTATATATGGTGCATTTGTTTCCGGTACCGACTCTGGCCTGCTATATAATACATGGCCATATTATAATGGAAAATTAATACCAAATGATTTAATTGTTAAAAATATGTATTTATATAATGTTTTTGAAAATAGAGAATTTATCTTATTCTTTCATAGGACATTTGCATTTATTCTTCTTTTTATAACGGTATATTTGAATTTTGTTATAATGATTTCATCGCCAAAATATGAAACTTTAATTTTCATTATACTATTTGATATAATTTTCTTAGCGCAAGCAGTAATTGGTATTTTGATGACAGTATTTAACATACCTTGGTACTTAGCATTAGCTCACCAAGGGAATTCAATTATATTATTTTTATTATCTTTTAATATGTGGTTTTTAAGCAGAAAACCCTCCTAGTAAATTTATACTAAGAGGGCTAGATTCTTATTAAGCGTTGTCTAAAGCATTTGTTAGATCGCTTATAATATCATCAATATGTTCAATTCCAATTGATAGCCTAACGTAGCTAGGGCTTACTCCAGCAGAAAGCATATCTTCATCTGATAATTGAGAATGTGTAGTAGTGGCCGGATGAATAGCCAGACTTCTAGCATCACCTATATTAGCGACATGATAGAACATATTCAGGTTATCAATAAACTTTTGACCACTTTGTTTGCCACCTTTAAGTTCAAATCCACAAAGTGCACCAAATCCACCTTTAAGATACTTACTTGCTCTTTTACCAGCTTCATCTACATCTAAACCAGCAAAAATAACTCGTTCTACTTTACTATGTTGAGATAAGAACTCAGCGACTTTCGAAGCATTATCACAATGCTTTTGCATCCTTAAGGATACTGTTTCAAGACCCTGTATTATTTGAAATGCGCTTTGAGGCGGTAAACAAGGACCCAAATCTCTCAATCCTACAAATCTTGCTCTTACAATATATGCTATTGGCATATTTACTGCTTCAGCAAATTCTGACCAGATCATTCCATGATAACTTGGATCAGGATTATTAAGCATAGGCTGTCTTTCCTTTTCTTTTGCCCAATTAAATTTTCCACTATCAACAATAATTCCTCCAATTGTCGTGCCATGTCCACCAATGAATTTAGTTAAAGAGTGAATTACAATTGTTGCTCCATGCTCAATTGGTTTACAAATTACAGGAGCCGAAGTGTTATCCATAATAAGCGGTATGTTGTACTCATCTCCAATATCCGCTACTTCTCTTATAGGAAATACTTTTAGTTTAGGGTTTGGCAAGGTTTCTGCGTAATAAGCTCTAGTATTATCGTCAGTTAATTTTCTAAAACTTTCAGGATCAGTAGGATCAGCAAATCTCACTTCAATACCTAAATCTTTCATAGTATTTGCAAAAAGGTTCCAGGTCCCACCATAAAGATCAGTAGAACTAACTATATTGTCTCCAGCTTTTGCTAAATTCTGAATACTAAGAGCAGAAGCTGCTTGTCCTGAACTAACACAAAGAGCGGCTACTCCACCTTCCATAGCTGCAACTCTTTTTTCTAAAACATCAACTGTTGGGTTCATAATTCTAGTATATATGTTACCAAAATCCTTAGCTCCAAATAGGTTTGCTGCATGTTCAGTACTATTAAATTGGTATGAAGTAGTTTGATAGATCGGAACAGCTACAGCAGTGGTAGACGGATCACTTCTGTAGTCTCCTCCATGAAGTGCTAGAGTTTCAGGATTAACTGAATCGCTAGGAATGAATTTATTTTTAGCCATGATATCTCCTTATTTTATTTTAACAATAATGCCGCCGAAATTAGTTGAAAAAAACCGCACAAATACAACTATGTGCGGCTACATTCTTAGCTTAGCTGTAGAAGTCCGCAAGCCGCAAAAAATCGACAAATATATTTAAGCAAACTAGAAAAAATAAGTAAAGTTAAATTACTATTACTAAATTAAAGTGTAGTATTATACTACCTTTATTTAACATGTTGATTAAAATACAATAAATTTATTAAATTTGACATATGTCATTAAATTGATTAATTAACATGACGATGAAAGGTTCTAAGGTAATTAAACAGACAAAGTCACTAAATCCTAAAGAGGTAGACAAGCAATGGCTACTCATTGATGCTCAAGATGTTGTTTTAGGCAGACTTGCTTCAAATGTTTCAAAGATATTAAGGGGTAAGCATAAAGCTAATTTCACACCCCATGTTGACTGTGGAGATAATGTAATAATTATAAATGCTGAGAAAGTTAAATTAACTGGAAATAAATTATCTGATAAAAAATATTACTGGCACACGGGATATCCAGGTGGAATAAAACAAACTACAGCAAGAAAAATAATTGAAGGCAAAAATCCTGATAAAATTATAAGGCTTGCTGTTCAAAGAATGATACCAAAGGGTCCACTTGGAAGACAGCAAATATCTAATATGAAAGTTTACTGTGGAGAAAATCATCCACATGAATCTCAAGCTCCAAAAAAACTTAATATAATTGACATGGTTTAATATGGAAATATCTGAAGATAATAGCACCCAAATATTAGCTCCTATAGTAGACAATTTAGGAAGATCTTACGCTACCGGTAAAAGAAAAAATGCAGTAGCTAGAGTATGGATAAAGACTGGAACAGGAAAAGTATCTATTAACGGTAAAGCCAGTGATAAATATTTCTCTCGACCAGTTTTAAATATGTTGGTTAATCAACCTTTAGAATTAACCAATAGGAAACTTGATATAGATGCAATGATTACAGTTAGTGGGGGCGGACTTTCTGGACAAGCTGGCGCTGTAAGACATGGAATATCGAAGGCACTTTCTTTATTTGATCCAAATTTAAGAAGCGCTCTTAAAGCAGAAGGTCTGCTCACAAGAGACTCAAGGATAGTTGAAAGAAAAAAATATGGTAGACGAAAAGCTAGAAGACGTTACCAATTTTCTAAGAGATAATTTTTTTTATCTTCTTACTATCTACCATTTTAATTTGGATTTAATTTATCATTTATGAAAAATATAGCAATTTTAGGCGCAAGTGGATTTGTAGGAAACGAATTAATTAATATGTGCCTTAATCATCCTGAAATAAATATTTTAGGTTTATCAGCGAATATGTCTGCAGGAGAGAAAATCAGTCTTGATAATTTTCAAAATCAAAATCTGTCTCAACTTTATTACCAAAAAATTGAAGAAATAGATTTCTCAAAGGTTGATTTTATATTTAATTGTTTACCAAATGAAAAACTGAGTAAAATGATTAATAATTTTCCCAGCCATATAAAAATAATTGATTTATCCATTGATTTTAGACTGAATTCTGAAAAAGAATATTTAATTTGGTATGGCTTTGAACATGAGAACCTAAATTTAATCAATGATTTTCAATATGGATTAACAGAATTAAATAGAGATCAAATTAAAACAGCGAAGCATATTGCTAACCCAGGCTGTTATGCGACTAGCATTTTAATTCCATTAACAATATTAATTCAGAAAAATGCAATTAAAGTTAATAATATTATAATTGATGCAAAATCAGGTTTTTCTGGAGCAGGCAAAACTAAGGATAAGGAACAACTCCTGAAAGAGGTTCATGAAAATATTAAGACTTATGGCGTAGGCGATCACAAACAT
>MDTG01110580.1_pt1 | contig 15878 bp, 14 predicted proteins | sample 811421 | NCBI WGS metagenome assembly MDTG01 (sample SAMN05326645, study PRJNA326480) | marine metagenome | isolation source: seawater | place: Pacific Ocean: South East | collected 2011 | reverse complement strand
CGGCTCCTTTTTCACCCACAATTCGTAATGGCGACGGCATGACTTTTGCCGCGCCAGTGCCTACCTAGAACGGCATGGGTGATTCACCGGACAATCCAGATGGCCTGCCATGGCAAACCGAGGCCGACGCGCCGAGCGTCGCGGAGCTCGAAGAGGCCGGGCAGGAATCGATTTTCGGTGTGACGCCGACTTCGGGAACCGGCGCGCAACCCGTTCCCGAACCCGCAGGCGCTGATCGAGCCGATAGCGAGGCGCCGAAGGCCGCACCGGCGCAGCCCTACCGCGTGCTCGCTCGCAAATACCGCCCGCAGACCTTTGCCGAACTTATCGGCCAGGAGGCGATGGTGCGCACGCTGGCCAATGCCATCGCCCGTGACCGGCTGGCACATGCCTTCTTGATGACCGGTGTGCGCGGGGTGGGCAAGACTTCGACGGCACGCCTGATTGCCAAGGCACTCAACTGCATCGGTCCGGATGGGCAGGGTGGTCCGACAATCAGTCCCTGCGGCGAATGCGAGCCATGCCGTGCGATTGCGGAAGGCGGCCATATCGATGTGATCGAGATGGATGCTGCTAGCCACACGGGCGTCGACGATGTGCGCGAGATCATCGAGGCGGTGCGCTATGCCGCCGTCAGCGCGCGCTACAAGATCTACATCATCGACGAAGTCCACATGCTGTCTCGCAATGCTTTCAATGCCTTGCTCAAGACACTTGAGGAACCGCCCGCGCATGTGAAGTTCCTCTTCGCAACCACCGAGGTCGACAAGCTGCCGGTCACGGTGCTCAGTCGCACCCAGCGGTTCGACCTGCGCCGGATCCCAACCGAACGGCTGGCCGAACATTTCGCATGGGTGTGCGAGCAGGAGCAGGTCGAGGCCGAGCCAGAGGCGCTGGCGCTGGTTTCGGCGGCGGCGGAAGGATCGGTGCGCGACGGGCTCTCGATCCTCGACCAGGCGATTGCCCATGCCGATCTGGACAGCGATGCGAAGGTCACCGCCGCACGCGTGCGCGACATGCTGGGCCTTGCCGATGCGGGCGCGCAGCGGCGGTTGCTCGGCTGCATCCTCGAAGGCGAGCCCAAGGCGATGCTCGATGCCGTGGCGGACCAGTATGCGCTCGGCGTCGAGCCGCTGGCGCTGATGCGCGCGCTGATGGAAATCGTCCACCGCATCACCGTGATGCAGGTCGGCGGCGCGATGCCCGATCTTCACGGCGAGGAAGAGCGCGGGACATTGTCCGACTGGGCCGAGCGGCTGACGCCGGGCCAGCTCCACCGCCTGTGGCAATTGCTGCTGAAGGGCTACGACGAGGTCAAGACCGCGCCCGATCCGCTGGTTTCGGCCCAGATGGCGCTGTTGCGGCTGGTCCACGCGGCCGACGCGCCCGATCCGGGATCGCTGGTCAGGAAGATGGAGGAGCTGGCAAAGGGCATTCCCGCCGCGCCCGTAGCGGATGCCCCCGCCACGCCGTCCGCCTCGTCTGCGCCGAGCGCCGCCGTGCCCCCGGCCGACTTCGCTTCGCTGATAAGCCGGGTCGAGGATGCGGGCGAATACATCGCGGCGAGCATCATGCGCCTGCAATTGCGCGTTGTTTCGCTGGAAGACGGCGCGATCACCTTTGCCCGTGCGCCCCAGTTCACCGACAAGATCGACGCAGAATTGCGCGCCGCCCTGCACAAGGCCACCGGGCGCAGCTGGGTGCTCACCGAGGTTTCGGACCCCGCCGCGCCGCCGAGCATGGCCGAGGCCGAACAGGCGCAGGCTGCAGCCGTGCGCGATGCGATGGAAGCGCATCCCCTGATGCAGGCGGCGCGCGCCGCCTTCCCCCAGGCGGAACTGCTCGACGAAAAGGAGCAGGCCACCGCCAGCAACCCCCGCCAATGGAGCAAGCACGCATGAAATCGATGGAAGAGATGATGAAGGCCGCGCAGGAAGCGGCGCAGACGATCCAGAACCAGATGGGCGAGGCGCAGGCCAAGCTCGATTCGATCGAGGTCGAGGGCACCGCCGGTGGCGGCCTCGTGAAGGTCAAATGCACCGCGCGCGGGCGGATCATGGGCGTGAGTATCGACGAGAGCCTGATGAAGCCGGAAGAAAAGCAGATGGTCGAAGACCTCGTCGCCGCCGCCTTCAACGATGCGCGCGGCAAGGCGGACCGGGTCTCCTCGGAAGAAATGCAGAAGATCCAAGGCAGCATGGGCCTGCCGCCCGGTTTCAACCTGCCCGGCATGGGGTGAGGTGCGCTTGCGCGGGGAGGGTGCTCTCCCCGCAGCATCCACAAGAGCCGGTTGCGCGCCATTGCAGGCATGGGGGTTGCGACCCATATTGATTGACAAGGACGGGCCTGCCCCAATGGCAGCGTCAATAGAATCGATATGACCCAGCGTTTCCCGCTTCTCCCCCTTCGCGACATCGTCGTCTTCCCCGGCATGGTCGTGCCGATCTTCGTCGGTCGCGAGCGTTCGGTCGCCGCGCTCGAAGCGGCGATGGAAGGCGACAAGGACGTTTTCCTGCTCGCCCAGCTCGACCCTTCCTGCGACGAGCCCGATGGCTCCGACCTCTACGATGTCGGTGTGGTCGCGCAGGTGTTGCAGATGCTCAAGATGCCCGACGGCACGGTCCGCGTGCTGGTCGAAGGCTCCTCGCGCGCGCAGCTTAGCGCGCTGCACGGGGAGGGCGGCTACACCGTCGCCGACGTCAATCCGATCGAACAGGCCACGGTTTCGGGGAGCGAAGTCACCGCGCTGATGCGCTCCGTGGTCGAACAGTTTGCCGAATATGCCAAGCTTTCGCGCAAGAACGAAGACGCGGCCGAGGAGCTGGGCGAGGTCGACGATGCAGGCGCGCTGGCCGATGCGGTTGCCGCTGCGCTGGCGATCAAGGTTGCGGACAAGCAGGCCCTGCTGACCGAATCCGATCCGCGCAAGCGGCTGGAAATGCTGCTCAACTTCATGGAAGGCGAGCTGTCCGTGCTGCAGGTGGAACGTCGCATCCGGGGCCGCGTGAAGCGGCAGATGGAGAAGACGCAGCGCGAATATTACCTCAACGAGCAATTGAAGGCGATCCAGAACGAACTGGGCGGCTCGGGCGAGGGCGGCGAGGGCGACGAGATCGCCGAGCTGCAGGAGAAGATCGAGAAGCTCGACCTGTCGGACGAGGCGCGCGCCAAGGCCGAAAGCGAGCTGAAGAAGCTCAAGGCGATGCAGCCGATGAGCGCCGAGGCGACCGTCATCCGCAACTATCTGGATGTGCTGCTCGACCTGCCCTGGGGCGAGAAGAGCGAGCTCAACCGCGATATCGAGGCAGCCCAGACCATCCTCGACGACGATCACTACGCACTTGAAAAGGTGAAGGAGCGGATCGTCGAATATCTCGCCGTCCAGGCGCGGACGAACAAGCTGAAAGGCCCGATCCTTTGTCTTGTCGGCCCTCCGGGTGTCGGCAAGACCAGCCTCGGCAAGTCGATCGCCCGCGCCACGGGCCGCGAGTTCGTGCGCCAGTCGCTCGGCGGCGTGCGCGACGAATCCGAAATTCGCGGCCATCGCCGGACCTATATCGGCTCGATGCCGGGCAAGATCGTCAAGAACCTGACCAAGGCGGGCACCACCAACCCGCTGTTTCTGCTCGACGAGATCGACAAGCTCGGCCAGGATTTCCGCGGCGACCCCGCCTCGGCCCTGCTCGAGGTGCTCGATCCCGAACAGAACGCGCGGTTCCAGGATCACTATCTGGAGGTCGATTTCGACCTGTCGGACATCATGTTCGTCTGCACGGCCAACACGCTCGACCTGCCGCAGCCGCTGCTCGACCGGATGGAGATCATCCGGCTCGAAGGCTATACCGAGGACGAGAAGGTGGAGATCGCCAAGTCCCACCTGTTGCCCAAGCAGATTGCCGATCACGGGCTGGAGGAAGGCGAGTTTTCGCTGACCGACGAGGCGCTGCGCGACCTGATCCGCTACTATACCCGCGAGGCGGGCGTGCGGACGCTGGAACGCGAGATCGCGAAGCTGGCGCGCAAGAGCCTGCGCAGGATTCTCGAAAAGAAGGCCGAGACGGTCGAGATCACACCGGAGAATCTCGGCGAGTTCGCCGGGGTGCGCAGGCACAAGCACGGTCTGGCGGAAAAGGACGCGCAGATCGGTGCGGTCACCGGGCTCGCATGGACGCAGGTCGGCGGCGAATTGCTGACCATCGAGAGCGTCACCACGCCGGGCAAGGGCGAGATCAAGACGACCGGCAAGCTGGGCGAGGTGATGAACGAAAGCGTTGCCGCCGCCTTCAGCTTCGTGAAGGCACGCGCGCCCGCCTACGGGATCAAGCCATCGATCTTCCGGCGAAAGAACATCCATATCCACCTGCCCGAAGGTGCGGTGCCGAAGGACGGGCCGAGCGCGGGGATCGGAATGGTCACCTCGATCGTGTCGACTCTCGCAGGCATCCCCGTACGCCCCGACATCGCGATGACCGGGGAAGTGACATTGCGCGGGCGCGTGCTCGCCATCGGCGGGCTCAAGGAAAAGCTCCTCGCCGCCCGGCGTGGCGGGATTCCCAAGGTGCTCATTCCCGAAGACAACGTGAAGGATCTTGCCGAGATTCCCGACCGGGTGAAGGAAGGGGTCGAGATCGTGCCCGTGTCCCATGTCGATCAGGTATTGGCGCATGCGCTGGTGCGCGAGCCCGATCCGATCGAATGGACCGAAGCGGATGACCTTGCGAGTCAGCCGGTGGCCGGGGTTCCCTTTACGGAAACCGGGCAAACCCGGCACTGAGGTGTGATTTGTTCCGGATACGTTCCGGACTTTTCAACAGGGTTGATGCTTGTGAACCAAGAATCGCACGTTTCTGCGATTTTTTGTCAGAATGGCTTTGACAGGCGGGTGCGGAAGGTCTCAAATCGGCAAATTCGCACATCGCGAATTACACCGTTGAAAGTCTGGGACCGAGGGGTTTTTCCGTATGAACAAGAATGAGCTGATCGGCACCGTCGCCGAATCCTGTGGCCTTTCCAAGAACGACGCTTCCAATGCCGTCGAAGGCGTATTCGACGCGATCCAGAAGGCGCTCGCCGATGGCGATGAGGTTCGGCTCGTCGGTTTCGGTACGTTCTCGGTTGCCAAGCGCAAGGCCTCGACCGGCCGTAACCCGCGCACCGGCGAACCGATGGAGATCAAGGCTTCCAACCAGCCCAAGTTCAAGGCTGGCAAGGGCCTTAAGGACGCCGTGAACTGATCACGATTGCGCCGTCGCCCGCACGCGGGCGGCGTAGCAAATTGAAAAACCCCGTCGAGTGGTGGATCGGCGGGGTTTTTCTGTGCGTGTCGTGTTTTTCAGCGGGTAAGGTTCAGCCCTCACGGGTCGCCAGCGCGTAGAGCGCGATGGCCGCGGCGTTCGAGACGTTGAGGCTCTCGATCGCGTCGGAGATCGGCAGCTTGGCGAGCGCATCGCAATGGCCCGCGATGTTGGGCCGCAGCCCGGCACCCTCGGCCCCCAGCACGATCGCGACCGGGCCGGTCGGCATGGCCTGCGCCAGCGTCATTTCGGCTTCGCCCGCAAGGCCGATACGCCAGAAGCCGTGCGCGGTGAGATCGTCGAGCGCGCGGGCGAGGTTGACCACGCGAACCCAAGGGACGGTCTCCAGCGCGCCCGACGCGGATTTGGCCACCACACCGCTTTCGGGCGGGGCGTGGCGATCCTGCGTGACGATGGCGGCCGCATCGAAAGCGGCGGCCGAACGCAGGATCGCGCCGACATTGTGCGGATCGGTCACCTGGTCGAGCACGACGATGGGCCGGGCCGCGTCATCTGCGGCGATGATGTCGAGCAGGTCGTGCTCTTCGAGCGGCGCGCATTCGAGGACGAGCCCCTGATGCGGTGCGTCGCGCGCCACCAGCCGGTCCAGATCGGGCGTGTCGGCATATTCCACCGGGAAGTCCGCAGGCAGCTCTCCATCGAGCGAGGCAATGCCGTCGCGCGTGGCCCACAGCTTGCGATGCTTGCGTTCGGGATTGAGCAGGGCCGCCTCGACCGCGTGGCGGCCCCACAGGCGCACTTGCCCCGTGCTCGCACGTCCGCTTCCGCGTCCGCCCTTCATCCGCCCTGCGCGTCCGCGCAGCGCCCTTTTTCTTTCGGGTTTTGCCATAGCGGCTCGCCCTGCCACCGCGGCCATTGACAGGCAAGCGCGGCTTCTTCAAAGGGGCGCACCTCGGCACTCGGTCGCGCCGAAAGGTGCGCCGTTTCTTGCATTTGCCTCCAAGCGAACAACCCCTGTGGACAGGTGGCCGAGTGGTTAAAGGCAGCAGACTGTAAATCTGCCCGCGCAAGCGTACGCTGGTTCGAATCCAGCCCTGTCCACCATTTCTTCTCCAGGCGAATCGGCCGGTTCTTCTCCAGGCGAATCGGCCGGGTGGTTTGCCGAGGGCTCAGTCCGGCAGGCCAGCCAGCACCCGGCCGGGTGTCATCGGAAAATCGAACAGCCGCGCGCCGCAGGCATTGTAGATCGCATTGCCGATGGCCGCCGCGCCGCCGCACATGCCCAGCTCGCCGATGCCCTTGGCCTGGATCGGGCTCGCTGCCGGGTCGCGTTCCTCCACCATGATGACATCGAGGTCGGGCACGTCGCGATGGACGGGGACGTGATATTCGGCGAGGTCGCAATTGACGAGGTGGCCATCCACTGGATCGAATTCGAGCGCCTCGGTCAGCGCAACGCCGATGCTCCAGGTGATCCCGCCGAGACATTGCGAGCGCGCGGTCTTGCGGTTGAGCACCCGGCCGAACCCGAAGGCGCCGAGCATCCGGTCCACCCGCGTTTCGCCGGTGAAGTGGTTGACGCGGACCTGCGCGAAGAAGGCGCCGAAGCCCGATGCGGTGTAGTCGTCGGTGATCTTGCCGGGCTCGTAATGGCCTTCGCGCGCCAGTTCCTTGCTATCCAGCAGGTTGGTGACGGGCTGGCCCCCGGCGAGCTTACCATCGGCGAGGTCCAGATCCTCTTCGGACACGCCCACGCGCTTCGCCAGTTCCTCGCGGACCGCCTTCGCTGCGACATAGACCGCAGAGCCGACCGATGCGGCGCCCCAGCTGCCGCCCGAGCCCGACCCGCGCGGGAAATGTGTGTCGCCGAGCTCTACGCGCACCTGCTGAGGGTCGAGGCCGAGCATCTCCCCGGCAATCTGGGCGAGGATCGTGTAGGTTCCGGTGCCGATATCGGTCATGTCGGTCTGCACCAGCGCGGTGCCGTCGGGCTTCAGCGTTACCCGCGCCCGCGCTTCGGAGACATTGTGGACCCGCGCGGCGCTCGCCATGCCGGTGCCGATCCACCATTCGCCCTCGCGCCTGTGGCGGGGTTTGCGCGGGCCTGAGTCCCACCCGAAGGCGTCGGCGCCCTGTTTCAGGCATTCGGCCAGCTTGTGCGAGGAAAAGGGCAGGTCCTCCTCGGGGTTCTTCTTCGGAATATTGCGCAGGCGCAGTTCGACCGGATCGCTGCCCGCTTCCTCGGCCAGTACGTCCATCGCGGTTTCGAGCGCGGGCATGCCGACGGCTTCGCCGGGCGCGCGAACCGAACCGGCGGTCATCCGGTGGATGCGAGCCAGTTTGAGCATCAGCTCGCGGTTTTCCGCCGCATAAAGGAAGTGCGAGGATTGGAGGATGGGTTCGGCGAAAGCCTCTCCCGGAAGGTTGGAGACGAGCCCTTCGTGCCCGAAGCCGGTCAGCTTTCCTTCGTCATCGCAGGCGAGCCGGAAGCGCTGGGTCGTTTCCGAACGTCGCATGATGCACTGAAGCACCTGCTGGCGCGACAGGACGACGCGCACCGGACGGCCGAGCTCCATCGCGGCGAGCGAGGCCGATACGACATCGGGGCTGATCCCGAGCTTCGATCCGAAGCCGCCGCCGACGAAGCGTGAGATCAGCCGGACGTTCTCTTCCTCCAGACCGAGGGCGTCCGCCAGTTCGGAGATGTTGTAGTTGAGCATCTGCAGCGATGCGTGGACGGTCAGGCTCTTTCCATCCCACTGCGCAATCGCGGCGTGCGGCTCCATCGCCGCCGAGGAATGCCCTTCGGTGGTGACGGTAACGTCGATGCTGTGCGCCGCTGCGGTCATGGCATGATCGAGATCGCCCTGGCGGACAGTCTGCGCATCGCGGATCTCGGGCTCCACCTCGTCGGGGGAAAGCGGCGCGCCTTCATCTTCGCGATAGGATACCTTCAGGTGCTTGGCCGCGTCGCGCGCCTGCTCGAATGTCTCGGCGACGACCAGCGCGATGGGCTGGCCCCAGTAATCGATGCCTCGCGGCCCCTGCTCAGGCGCCTCGCCTGCGGTCCCCTGCGCGGGGCGGGTGATAAGCCGGTCATCGTCGATCACAGCGATCACGCCCGGCATGCCGAGCACGCTGTCCCTGTCGATGCCGGTCACCTCGCCGCGCGCGATCGTGGCGGTGACGAGCACGCCCTCGGCGCAATTCTCCACCGGATATTCGGCAGCATAGGGTGCGGTCCCGGTGACCTTGGCCATCCCTTCCACCCGCGAAAGCGGCTGGCCGATGACACCCTGCTTCATCCCGTCGAGCCGGTTGGCGGTATCGGGTTCGTCCTGCTTGAGGTGAGCGCTCATGCCGCGTCCTCCGTCGCCTGGGAGAGGACCGCGTGGAGCGTGCGGCGCGCCAGCGGTATCTTGAAGTCGTTCTCGCCGTAGCCGCGCGCATCCTCGAGCAGGATGTCGGCCGCCTTGTCGAACAGCGCGGGGGAGGGCCTCTGGCCGACCAGCGCCTCGGCAATGCGCGGGTCGTGCCACGGCTTGTGGGCGAGGCCACCGAAGGCGAGGTCGGCGCGGGTAAACCTGCCGTCCTCGATCTCGATCACGCCTGCCACCGAGACCAGCGCAAAGGCATAGGACGAGCGTTCGCGGACCTTGCGGTAATAGTGCTGTCCGCCGACGGGCTTCGGCAGCGTGACGCCGGTGATGACCTCTCCGGGTTCGAGCACATTGTCGCGCCACGGCGTATCGCCGGGCAGGCGGTGGAAATCGCGCACCGGCACGCTGCGTTCCTCGCCCCCTTCGGTGGCGATATGGACCGTGGCATCGAGCGCGCTCAGCGCCACCGCCATGTCTCCGGGGTAGGTTGCGATGCACTGGTCGCTTGCGCCGAGCACGGCGTGGAGCTTGGCGATACCGTCGATTGCGCCGCAGCCGCTGCCCGGCTCGCGCTTGTTGCAGGGCTGGTCGATATTCATGAAATAGAAGCAGCGGGTGCGCTGGCACAGGTTGCCGCCGGTGGTGGCCTTGTTGCGCAATTGCTGGGTCGCCCCCGCAAGGATCGCGCGGGAAAGCACCGGGTAGTCCGAGCGAACGCGCGGATGCACGGCGGTCGCGGTGTTGGTCGCCAGCGCACCGATGCGCAGGCCGCCGTCTTCGGTATCGGCGATCTCGGCCAGCCCGATGCGGTTGATGTCGGTAAGGTGCCCGGGCGTCTCGACCTGCAGCTTCATCAGGTCGAGCAGGTTGGTGCCCCCGGCAATCGCCGTGGTCTCGTCCCCGGCAAGGGTCTGCGCGGCATCGGCCAGCGTGCGGGCGCGGGTGTAGGCGAAGGGCCTCATGCGCTCTCCTCCGCCATGGCGTCGCGAATGGCGGCGACGATGTTCGCATAGGCCCCGCAGCGGCACAGGTTGCCGCTCATCCGCTCGCGGATTTCCTCGCCGTCGATCCCGACCTCGCCGACCATGTGCGTGGTGGCGTCGCTCGGCCAGTTGTTGCGGAGTTCCTCGATCATCGCGGTGGCCGAGCAGATCTGCCCCGGGGTGCAATAGCCGCACTGGAACCCGTCGTGATCGAGAAAGGCGCGCTGCAAGGCAGAGGGTGCGTCGGGCGTTCCGATTCCTTCGATGGTCGTTACGCTGTCGCCCTCGTGCATTGCGGCCAGCGTCAGGCAGCTGTTGATGCGCATCCCGTTGACGATGACGGTGCAGGCTCCGCACTGGCCATGGTCGCAGCCCTTTTTGGTCCCGGTCAGCCCGAGATCGTGGCGCAGGAAATCGAGCAGGGTGACGCGCGGGTCTTCCGGCAGCGAATGGTCTGTTCCGTTTACGGATATTGTGTCGGCCAAGAACGCCTCCTTCAGTGAGCCCAACCGCTGAGCCGCAAAAGGTGTCCCGGGATTGCGGTAAGTCAGTTCGGGGGCGCAGCCGGGGTGCCGACACAGGGCGAGGCACAGGGCGAGAGGATTACGCGTGCCATCCCGCTTGCCGCGCATCGCGCGTCGGGCTAGTTCTCCGCCCCCCATGAACGCGCAAGTCACACCATCCCCCGCACGCCCGGTCATCTCCTCGACCGGCCTGTTCACTCCCGCGGAGAGCATCAGCAACGAAGAGCTGGTCGAAAGCTTCAACGCCTTCGTCGACCGGCACAATGCCGCCCATGCCGATGCGATTGCTGCGGGCGAGGCGAAGCCGCTGACGCACAGTTCGGTCGAGTTCATCGAGAAGGCGAGCGGGATCAAAGCGCGCCACGTGATGAACAAGGCGCCGCTGATCGACCCGGCGATCATGGAGCCGCGCCACGAACCGCGCGGGAATGACGAACTGTCGCTGATGGCGGAGATCGGCGTGGCCGCTGCGCGCGATGCGCTGGCGCGGGCAGGGCGCGATGCAAAGGATGTCGACGCGGTGCTGTGCGCCGCCTCCAACATGCAGCGCCCCTATCCGGCGATGGCGATCGAGATCCAGCAGGCGCTGGGCATAGACGGCTTTGCCTTCGACATGAATGTCGCGTGCTCGTCCGCCACCTTCGGCATCCAGACCGCCGCCGATTACATCCGCGCAGGCAATGCGAAGAGCGTGCTGGTGGTGAGCCCGGAGATTACCAGCGGGCACCTCAACTGGCGCGACCGCGACAGCCATTTCATCTTCGGCGATGTCGCAACGGCGGTGCTGGTCGAGGATGCCGAAATCGCGCCCGCCGACTACTGGGATATCCTGGGGACGCGGCTCAAGACCGTCTTCTCGAACAACATCCGCAACAATTTCGGCTTCCTCAACCGTGCCGAACCGGAGAGCATCGGCAGTGCCGACAAGCTGTTCGTCCAGGAAGGGCGCAAGGTTTTCAAGGAAGTGGTGCCGATGGTCGCGGAGATGATCGTGGCCGAGGCCGAGCGGTTGTCGATCGACCCGGCGGCGCTGCGGCGGCTGTGGCTGCACCAAGCGAATGCCGGGATGAACCGCCTGATCGCGCAGCGGGTTCTGGGGCACGAGGCGAACGAGGACGAGAGCCCGACCGTGCTCGACACCTATGGCAACACCTCCAGCGCGGGCTCGATCATCGCCTTTCATCTCAACCACGAGGATATGGAGGCGGGCGACACCGGTCTGATCTGCAGCTTCGGCGCAGGCTATTCGGCGGGCACGGTGTTCGTGCGCAAGGCGGCGTAGGAATGGCTGGGCGCATGATTTTCCGCCCGCCGGAGGGCATTGCCCTTGGCCGGTGAGATCATGGACAATCGCGGCCGGGGAGAAGCCCGGGCCTCGCTCCCCTCGGTTCATCCCGAGGGGCGCAAATACGGGCTGATCTGCTTCGGCGTGGCGCTGATCGCGGCGCTGCTGGCGTGGGAGACGATCGCCTGGCCGCTCGCCTTCCTGTCGTTGTGCATCCTCGCCTTCTTCCGCGATCCCGAGCGGGTCGTGCCGCGCGGTGAGAACCTGATCCTCTCACCCGCCGACGGGACGGTGACGCAGATTGCCGAGGTCGAACCGCCGCTGGAACTGCAGGGCGAGGACGATGGGCTGGGCAAAGGCCCCGTCACCCGCATCTCGATCTACCTCAGTATCTTCGACGTGCACATCAACCGATCCCCCTGCGCGGGTACGATCGGCGCCATGAGCTACGTGCCCGGCAAGTTCGTGAATGCCGAGCTGGACAAGTCGAGCGAGGAGAACGAGCGGCAGCACATTCTCATCCTGCGCAGCGACGGCGTGGTCGTGGGGATGACGCAGATTGCCGGGCTGCTCGCGCGGCGGATCGTGCCCTTCGTCAAACCGGGGGACATTGTCGCGGCGGGGCAGCGGGTCGGCCTGATCCGGTTCGGCAGCCGGGTCGATCTATACCTGCCGCAGGGCACTTCGCCGCAGGTGCTGATGGGCCAGCGGGTGATCGCGGGCGAGACCGTGCTCGGGCGGCTCGGCGAAACGGTCGAACTGGAGGGTCTTCAGCAGTAAGTTTTTTTGGCCGCGCCGTTCAGGCGGCGGCGCGCAGCCCGGCGGTGCGCAGTGGTGCGTGGCGAGCCGGACGGCGGAGCGGACGCATCCGCGCCGGACGGCTGTTCATCCCGCAAGAGGGGCCGGCTCCGTTCATCGTCGCGCGAAGCGCCCGCAGTTCCGAGCGCAGCGCGCCATAGGAGTGCCAGCCGCGCATGATGCTGTCCGTCATCGAAAGCAGCGCAAGGATCGCCGTCACGACAAGCAGGCTGGCAATAGCAAATGCGATCATGGTTTCTCTCCGGCCTCGCGCTTCCCAGGAAGCCGGTGCAAAGGGGATGGACCGGCTGTGGAAAACATGCTGATAAAGCGCCAGCGGTTCTGAGTGTTCCGCTGGCAGAGGGCTTTGTTCCCTATATGTTCCGCCCAGTCAAGGCAAAAACGGGCAAGGTGCGATTATTTTGCGCCCAATCGGGTCTGGATTTTCCGGATCCAACCGGCTAAGGACCGCGCTTCCGCGGATCGACTGCGGAAAAATCCACATGGAAAGCGCATCATACCGGTGCCTTTGGCGGGCCAACCGCCTCGGGTTCCTGCTTTCCAGAGGCATAACCGGAAAGGAATGACTTATGGCGGCTCCTACCGTCACGATGCAGCAATTGATCGAGGCCGGCGCACACTTCGGCCACCAGACCCACCGCTGGAACCCGCGCATGAAGCCGTACATCTTCGGTGCGCGCAACGGTGTTCACATCATCGACCTGTCGCAGACCGTGCCGCTGATGGCGCGTGCGCTCGATTTCGTCGCCGCGACCGCGCAGGGCGGCGGCAAGGTGCTGTTCGTCGGCACCAAGCGCCAGGCTCAGGAGCCCGTGGCGGAAGCTGCGCGCGCAGCGGGCCAGCACTTCGTCAACCACCGCTGGCTGGGCGGCATGCTGACCAACTGGAAGACGATCTCGGGCTCGATCAAGCGTCTCAAGACGCTCGAAGAACAGCTCCAGGGCGACACCAGCGGCCTGACCAAGAAGGAAGTTCTCAACCTGACGCGCGAGCGTGACAAGCTGGAGCTTTCGCTCGGCGGCATCCGCGACATGGGCGGCATTCCCGACGTCATGATCGTGATCGACGCCAACAAGGAAGATCTCGCGATTAAAGAAGCCAACGTGCTCGGCATTCCGGTCGTCGCGGTGCTCGATTCGAACACCGACCCGACCGGCATCGCCTTCCCGGTCCCCGGCAACGACGATGCCAGCCGCGCGGTGCGCCTGTACTGCGACGCCTTCGGCGAAGCGGCGCGCAAGGACGGCTCGAACGATCCGGGCATCGGCGAAATGGAAAACCCGCCCGCCGAAGCCGCGACCCAGGAAGCTGAAGCACCGGCGGCAGCTGGCGCGTAACCGCCGCTTCACAATCGCTGACTAGCGCCCCGGACGCGATCTGCTTCGCGTCCGGGCTGTACCCCAATTTCAAGGAAATGATCGATGGGCGCTTTTACCGCCGCTGACGTGAAGAAACTCCGCGAGAAGACCGGCGCGGGCATGATGGACGCAAAGAAGGCGCTGGAAGGCGCCAATGGCGACATCGAGGCCGCGGTCGACGCGCTGCGCGCCAAGGGCCTCGCCACCGCACAGAAGAAGTCCAGCCGCACCGCGGCCGAGGGCCTCGTCGGCGTTGCCGTCGAAGGTACGAAGGGCGTTGCCGTCGAGGTCAACTCGGAAACCGACTTCGTCGCCAAGAACGACAAGTTCCAGGACTTCGTCCGCAAGACCACGCAGGTCGCGCTGTCGGCCGATGCGGACGATGTCGAAGCGCTGAAGGGCAAGGACTATCCCGACGGCGGCACCATCGGCGACAAGCTGACCGATAACGTCGCGACCATCGGCGAGAACCAGCAGGTCCGCCGGATGAAGACCGTGTCGGTGTCGAACGGCCTGGTCGTGCCCTATGTTCACAACGCGGTCGCGCCGAACCTCGGCAAGATCGGCGTGCTCGTCGCGCTCGAAAGCGAGGCGGACACCGCCAAGCTCGAAGAACTGGGCACCAAGCTGGCGCAGCACATTGCGGCGGCTTTCCCGCAGGCGCTGACCGCCGACGATCTCGACCCCGAGCTGATCGAGCGCGAGCGCAAGATCGCTGCCGAGAAGGCTGCCGAAAGCGGCAAGCCCGAAAACGTGCAGGAAAAGATGGTCGAAGGCGCGGTTGGCAAGTTCGCCAAGGAAAACGCGCTGATGAGCCAGATCCTCGTCCACGACAACAAGACCCCGATCGAGCAGGTCGTGGCGCAGGCCGGCAAGGACGCGGGCAAGCCGATCGTCCTCAAGGACTATGTCCGCTTCCAGCTCGGCGAAGGGATCGAGAAGGAAGAGAGCGATTTCGCGGCGGAAGTCGCGGCAGCGGTGAAGGGTTAAACAGGGCGCGAGTCCCCGCGAAAGCGGGGATCTCCATCGACCTGGCACTTTCCGAAGGAGACCCCTGCCTGCGCAGGGGGATCAGTCGGACGAATTCGCGGCCGTCGGAGACCCCTCCGGCGGCCGCAATTCTATCAGCCATATCTCGGGCTGCGTGTCGTAGCGGACCGGCAGGCCGCTGGTGCCAAGGCCCGCGCCGACGATTGCGATGCCCAAGGGATCGTCGGTGCGCCCGCAGGCAAAGCGGGTGCCGTAGCGCGACTGGGTGAAGACCATCCCGATCAGCGGCAGTTGCACCTGCCCGCAATGGGTGTGCCCCGCGAGGATCACGGACCCGTTCGGCAGGTCGGGCAGCGGATCGGGCCCGTGGCTCAGAAAGATGCGCCCACCTTCCATCGCGTCCATCGCCACCAGTGTCTTCGGGATATCCTCGTGCCCGGTATATTCGTCGTCGAGGCCGCCGATCACCAGCGGCCCGGCCTGCGCGGCCTCGTTTTCGAGGACGGTGATATCGGTCTCGGCCAGCTCGGCCTTGAGGCCTGGCCAATCGTACCAGTGATCGTGATTGCCGGGGACGAGATAGACGCCGAGCGGAGCGGTGAGCCCACTCAGCGGCGCTACGGCTTCGTTCGGCTGGTAGATATGCGTGGTCAGGCCCTTCTCGCTGACTAGATCGCCCGCGATGAGTATGGCGTCGGGCCCGAGCGCATTGATCTGCGCCACGATCCGCTCCAGCCGTTTGGGCGGCATGTCTGGCCCGGCGACATGAATGTCGGAGATGAGCGCGACCGTCACCGGCTCCGCGCCCGGCGACATATCTCGCAGGATCACGCTCGTCCGCCTGACCGCCGGATCGCTCAGCGTATCGTGCCAGGTCTTCCAGCCGATCATGGCGCCGATCAGCGCCACTGCGGCCAGTGCGACAAGGATCAGCGTACGGCGTCGAGGATGGTGGAGGGCGGAATCGCTCATCCACGAGGCATGGCGGGCCTTTCTCCGCCCGGCAAGCGCGCGATCAAAAGCCGCGCCCGCCGTTGCCACCCGCGCGCCCGCGCGTTAGGGCCAAGCGCCTATCCGCCATTCGAGACCTGCCCCCATGCCGATCCCCAACGCCAAGCGCATCCTCCTGAAACTCTCGGGCGAAGTGCTGATGGGCGAACAGGAATTCGGCATCGACCCGGCCTTTGTCAGCGAGCTGGCCAAAGAGGTGAAGCAGGCGAAGGATGCCGGTTGGGAAATCTGCCTCGTCATCGGCGGCGGAAACATCTTCCGCGGCATGGCGGG
>MDTG01049928.1_pt1 | contig 15878 bp, 13 predicted proteins | sample 811421 | NCBI WGS metagenome assembly MDTG01 (sample SAMN05326645, study PRJNA326480) | marine metagenome | isolation source: seawater | place: Pacific Ocean: South East | collected 2011 | reverse complement strand
TTCTATTAATTAATGTATGTGGTAGATTTTTCTCTTGAATTTCAATTATTGAAAAATTTGAATTATCACTAAAAACTTTTCTAAGTAGTTGGTTGGTCAAATAATGTCCGCCCTGTGAGCATTTTACGCTTCCAATAATTCTATAACCACTTGTAAATAAATCTCCTATACAATCTAGAATTTTATGATTCACAAATTCTTTGGAATTTCTCAAGCCATCTTCATTCAATATATCTCTTCCTTTAACAACAATTGCATTGTCTAAACTTCCTCCTTTTGCAAGACCATTTTTTTTAATAGCTTCTATGTCTTCATATAAACAAAAGGTTCTTGAGTTAAGTACATCTTTTAATTCATCGTTGTAAACGTTAATCTTATTTTTTTGATTACCAATAACTTCATTTTTATATTTTAATTCAAATTCAATATCTAAACTTAGTTTTGATGGTGCCATTGAAGCATATCTCCCACCATCATCAAATTTTATATCTTTATTTATCTTTATAATTTTAATTGGCTTGTTACTTACTACAAAATCAGTTAATAAAATTTTTTCAACAAATTCTTTGGCTGATCCATCTAAAATAGGTACTTCTTCATTGTCAATTTCAATTAGTGCATTATCAATACCTATGCTAAATAAAGCTCCCATCAAATGTTCAATCGTCGAAACTTTTACACCAAAATCGTTTGAAATTGTTGTATTGAGAGAAGTATTACTTACATTCAAAAAGCTTGGGTAAACTAAATTATCTTTTTTTAGGTCAATTCTTTTAAAGACTATACCAGTATCTGGTTCTGAAGGGTTAATAGAAAGATTTACATTTTTACCACTGTGTAAACCTATGCCTGTAAACTTAACTGAATTCTTTAGTGTTTTTTGATTTAATAAATTCACATCCAATGTTTACAACCAGTCATAAGTTATAAAAAAACAACAAATGTTACTAGAAAATACAAATTAACGAAAAAAATTGAAGAATCTCTCGAAAAAACCAGGATTTTTTAACAACTTATTATTTATATGAACCTCATTTTCTTGAATTTCATCAATACTGTAATTTGCTACCTTAAAAATACTATCGTCATCTTGATTGTGAAATCTTTTTAAATACTCATTGCTAAATATTTTAGTCACTGAAATTTGATATTTAGAAAAAATTTTCTTAAGATCTAGAATAATCTTATTTTGTAAAAACATAAACCTAATCTCTAAGAAAACTTTTTTACCAACTACATCTTGCGGAACTATCGTATATTTATTTCCTTCAACGATATATTTGTTTATGAGCATATGCACTAAATCATAATCTTCCATATGTTTTACTACGTTATTTTTAATATTGACTAGATAGCTAGAGTTATCAAATATCGAAATTTTATTATTATTAATATTATTTATTGTCGATAAATCTAAAGTTATAAAATTATCATAATCAATAATTAAATAAATATCTTTTACATAAGATCGCATTTCTTTTTCAAATGAAATTATATTAGTATTCAAAAACTTATTTAATAAATCTAAATTTTCATCAAAAGTCTCACTTTTAACAAATGACTCTTTTGTAAAAAAAGTTTTATTATCATTATCTAAAACAGAAAATATAAATTTTTTGAATCCTATAAATATAAAAAATTTATATTTTAAATCACCCATCGAAAATTACCTGATTTGTTTGCCTTAAATCAATTTTTTTTATATCTTCAAATTCTTTATTTTGTAGAATATTTAATAATGTCTTAATAGAAATTTCAAGATTTTGAGAGGGAAGTTTAATCATTAAACCATTTTTTGTTTCAACATCCCATCTTTTATTTTTAAAATAGTAAAAATTTTTAATATCATTATAATCAAAATCAGAGTGGTCAATTATAGTTTTCAATTTAATAAAATCTGAAATTTTAAAATTACCAAATATAAAAGGTAATTGTTTAATACTTTCTTCAACTCTTACTAAATTTCCGTTCGAACCTAAATAAAAATCTGTTCCATTTTTTTTTGTAATAGCTAAAAAATTTGTTCGCTTTATATTAACGTATATATTTGAGGGATAATTTTTAAAAATAAAAGAATTTTCAACTGATGGATTAGAATTTATTATATCCAAAAATTTTTTTTTTTTCAGAAAAAATAAATTTTCATTTTTAAGGTCTGATAAATCTTGAATAATCATATTTTCATCAAATTCGCTTTTATCAATTATATTAAAATTTTTTTTACTAAAAAAATTTAATTGAGAAATATTTTTATTATTAAATGTACCTAACGTAAGGAAAATTATGAAAAAAATATAAATTTTTCTATTTATTTTTTGAGGCATCTTCTAAAATCAATTCAATTAATTTAATAAACTTAATACCTTTATAATTTGATATTTCTGGAACTAACGAAAGTTTAGTCATACCTGGTTGTGTATTAATTTCTAAAAGGTAAAATTTGTTTTTATAAAATTTAAAATCAGATCTAGTCACACCTCTACACCCAAGTAAATTATGTGCTTTTAAAGAGATGTTCATAATCTTATCAAAATTTTTTTTTGTTAAATCAACTGGAATAACATGTTTGGTTTTTGCTTTTAAGTCATATTTTGCTTTATAGTCGTAAAACATTCTTTTAGGTTTAAGTTCTATTGCACCTAATTTTTTATTTCCTAAAATAGCTGCTTGAATTTCACGACCAGGAATAAACTGCTCAATTAAAATCTCTTTATAATCTCTAAGTTTTTTTAAATAAATTTTTAAATTTGACTCCTTGCTAATATAAACGTTTACACTTGATCCTTCATTAATTGGTTTTACAACAGCTGGAAAACCAATATTTTTTTTTATTTTTTTTTTAATTTTAGATAATGGTTCATCATAAGAATATTTAATAAATTTAGGCGTTAGTATATTGTGCTTAATAAATATCTTTTTAGAAATCTCTTTATCCATGGCTTTCGAAGAAGCTATGACACCAGAATGAGTGTAGGGAATCCCTATGTATTCTAAAACCGATTGAATATATCCATCTTCACCATATTGGCCATGTAGTGCATTAAAAATTATTTTTGGTTTATATTTTGTAATTATACTTTCTAATTTATGATCTGGTTCACAAATCTTTATTTTGTAACCATTTTTTTTTAATTCTTTAGCTACTTGTTCTCCAGTTTGTAGACTTATTTCACGCTCTTTTGAAAAACCACCGGAAATTATTAGAATTTTTTTTTTCAATTTTCTAAAATCTTTATTTCTTTTTCTATTTTAATGCCAGTTTTAGTAAATACACTTTTTTCAACAAAATTAATTAATTTTTTCATATCATCAAATGATGCATTGCCTTTATTTACAAAAAAATTTGAGTGTTTATCTGAAATACAGGCATCCCCAAATTTTGTATTTTCTGGAACAGACTCTTTAATCAGCTCCCAAACTTTTTTTGTAGTTTTGTTAATTGGATTTTTAAATGTACTGCCGCTAGTTTTAATTTTAGAGGGCTGATTATTTCTTTTTTATTTTTCAATTCTGACATTTTTTCTATTATCTTAGTTGAGTCTTTTTTTTCACCCTTAAATGATGCACTTAAAAAAATTAAATCATCGGGCAAATCATTTTTTCTATAATCAAAATTAATTGAACTTGCTGGGATAGTTAATACATTTCCTGATTGATCAATTGCTTGAACTGAGACTAAAATATCTTTTATTTCACGTCCAAAACAACCTGCATTCATTTTAAGTCCTCCACCAATAGTTCCAGGTATACAGGCTAAAAATTCAAATCCACTTAAATTATTTTCCGCTGCAAACTCTGCTAATTTTTTATCTAAAACTGCAGCCCCGGATATAATTATGTTAGAATTTAATACAGATAATCGATTAAAATTTTTTCCAAGCTTGATCACCACGCCGTCAAATAGCTCGTCAGTAATAAGTAAATTTGAACCAGCGCCAATTATATGAATTTTTTCTTTTTTATTTAAAATTTTTAAAAATTGTATTAGATCCTTAAGTTCTCTTGGTTTAAAAAAAATTTTTACCTTTCCTCCAATATTGAACCAATTTTTTCTTTTTAAATCTTCGAGAAAAACGACATCTCTATCAAACTTTTTTAATAAATCTTTTAATGCATCTATTTTCATGATATTAAAACTGGTAGCTCTTTAATCCAATTAGAAATCGAACCAGCGCCCATTCCTACAACTATTTTTTTACCATACATATTTTGTTTCAAATATTTTGCTAATTGTTTTTTATCCTCAACCATAAACAAATCTACATTAGAATTTTTAATAATTGCTTTAGCAAAATCTATATATCTAAATCCCAATTCTATTTTTTCACCAGCAGAATAAATTGGACATAATATTACTGTATCAGCATCTTTAAATGCATAAGTGAATTCTTTTTTTAAGTCTTTTAATCTCGAAATTCTATGTGGTTGAAATATACATATTTTTTCAAATTTATTAAAAACTTTCTTAACTCCTTGTAATACAACTTTTATTTCTGTTGGATGATGAGCGTAATCATCATAAAACTCAATATTATTATATGTAAAAATTTTATTAAATCTTCTTTGAACGCCTTTAAAATTTGCTAAACCTTTTTTTATCTTTTGAATTGGAATTCCGATGGTAAAAGCTACACCGATTGCTCCAACTGCATTCCTTATATTATGAATTCCTATCAAAGGTATTTTAAAATTTTTAATCTCTAAATAATTCTTGTTCGGTAATTTAACATCAAGATCAAATTTTGAAAAAAACTTATTTTGTTTAACATTTTTTATTCTAAAATTTGAATCATTTTTTTCACCATAAGTATAAAAATTTTTATTTTTAATTTGTCTAATTAATTTTCTGCTAATTCTATCATCATTACAAATAAATGACTTTCCGAACGATGGGACTTTATTTGTAAACTTTATAAAATGGTTTTTTAAATCATTCATGGATTTATAATAATCCATGTGTTCACGATCAATATTAGTTATAATTGAATATGTGGGAGAGATATGTATAAAACTCCCATCAGACTCGTCTGCCTCTAAAATAGACCAATCACTTTTTCCTAATCTAGCATTATTTTTTATTGAATTTATTATTCCACCATTGATAATAGTTGGGTCAATTTTAGTTTCTTGAAAAATTGATGTAATTAATGAAGTTGTAGTGGTTTTACCATGAGATCCAACAACGACAATATTTTTCATCAAGGACACAATACTTGCCAACATTTCTCCTCTTGTAATTATTGGAATTTTTCTTCTTTTTGCTTCTATTAATTCAGGATTAGTTTTTTTAATAGCAGAAGACACAACTACTATAGTTGCACTTGTAATATTTTTTTTTGAGTGATTCAAAAAAATTTTTATTTTTTCTTTTTTTAGTCTATCTACATTTTTGTTATCATTGATATCACTTCCCTGAACCTTAAACCCTTGACCTTTCATTATCAAAGATAAACCACTCATTCCTATTCCACCAATTCCAATAAAATGGATTATTTCCTTTTTTGCTAGTTTAATATTCATTAATTATTTTTTTTATTTTTTGATTTAAAGAATTCCATGAATTTTCATAATTTAATTTTTGTAAATTTTTTTTTTTTTCAATCAAATCAGATTTATCCTTAAGTAAATTCGTAATAAAATTTTTAAGCTTTTCCTTATCTAATGTTTTTTGATCTAAAATCCAACAACATCCTTTTTTTTCATAATATTCTGCATTTTTCATTTGGTGATTATCTTTAGAAGTTGGCAAAGGTATGGCTATAAAAGGTTTGTTTAAAAATGAAATTTCTGCCATTGAAGTCGCCCCTGCTCTTGTAATACAAAGATCAGAAGTATTAATTAAATTAATAAAATTTTTATCAAAATCAAAAATTACATTTTCAATATTATTAGTATCGTAAAAATTTTTCAAATTACCTATATTTTGGTGACCAGTTTGTTGAATTATTTTTATTGAGAAATTTTGAGAGATTTCAACTAATGCTTCTTTGATTAAATCGTCAAATATTTTAGCTCCTTGACTTCCACCAGATATTAAAAAACAAAATTTTTTATTTACGTTCTGATTTTTTTTTAATTCATAAAACGCATTAAAAACTAATGGTTTTATTAATTCAATCTTATGGAGATATTTTTTTGGAAAATTAGACAATTCATCTGAATAGCAAAATATTTTGTTTGCAAAATTTAAAAAAAATCTATTCCCCCTTCCCAAAACTAAATTGGGTTCTATTAAAAAAATTGATAATCCTAAAATTTTCGCTGAAATTATTATAGGTAAAGACATATATCCACCAATCGAAATAACTTTTTCAATGTTTTTATTTCTAAGATAAAGTGTTGCTTTGAATATTAAATAAATTAATTTAATTAATCTAAATGGTAGATAAAAACTTAGATGAAATTTTGGTGTATTTATTATTATTTTTTTTTCATTATCTGATAATAAATATTTTAATCCTCTCAAGTCAGTTGAATAGTAAATTTCATTTTCATCATTTAAATGTTCTTTAACTACTTCTGCCGGAATTACATGTCCTCCTGTACCACCTGTAGAAATTAATATTTTTCGCACTATAGAATTTGAATTTTTCTTTTTGTCAAATTTAAGATTATACCAGATAATATTGAGACACTAATGATTGATGATCCTCCGTAACTTAAAAATGGCAAAGTCATCCCAGTAGTTGGAAACAGCCTAATATTCACCCCAATATGAATCATCACTTGTAATAATATCAAACTACCTGAACCAATTAAAATTAATCTGATAGTATTATCAGTCTCACTTTCAACTTTTTTGAATATTGAATAAATAAACACTAAAAATAGAATTAATATTAGTATTATCATAATCACCCCAAATTCCTCTGAAATAACTGAAATAATGTAGTCGGTATGTGCTTCAGGCACTCTATTTTTCAAAGTTCCTTCTCCAATTCCTTTTCCAAAATATCCTCCGCTAGTAATAGAGTCTATTGCCTTTTCTGATTGAGCATTGTGAGTCCCTGTTTCAGTATTAAAAAAAGATAGCAATCTATTTTTAACATATTCAAATTTTGGAACATAAAAAGCTACGTATAGTAAAGAAACTAAACCAAAAATAAAAATTGATGACAAGAAAATTAAATTAATACCTGAGACAAAAATTAATGTTATCCAACTAAAGCCTATTAATAATGTCTGACCTAAATCGGGTTGTATAATTAATAAAGAAATAATCAGAGATGTTAATACAAAGGATAAAATAACTTTTATTGTGAAACTAGATATTTTTTTATTAGAAATGATTAAAGCAATCATTATAATGAAAAAAGGCTTTACAAATTCAATAGGTTGAATCCTTGGTAAAAATATTAGATCTAACCATCTTTTTGACCCTTTTACCTCGACACCAATAATAGGTACTAAAAGTAGTGTTATAAATGATAAAAAAAAGATATAGATTGAAATTATATATAAAGTTTTCATTTCTATATAAGAAAATATAAAAATTATAAATAATCCAATAATTACAAATGTTAGATGCTTAAAAAAGAAAAAATAGCTATTTGTATCAAGTTTGTCTGATGCAATTAATGAGGTTGATACAAGAGAAAAGAATAAACCAATTAAAAAAAAAATAATTATAAGACTTAAAATAAACTTATCTAAATTTTTCCACCATTTATAATAGGATAAATAATTAAAAATTTTATCTAACACTTTTATATCTTTTTATTAGCTTATTAAAATATTCACCCCTGTGTTCAAAATTTTTAAAATTATCAAAGGAAGCTGCTGCTGGACTGAATAAAATTGTCTTTTTTTTTGAATTATCTTTAATAACATCCTGAGATACTGTGATCCAAGCCTTAGTTAAGTTTGAAAATTTTTTAAATTTTATCTTGTTTTTAAAATCTAATAAAAATTTTTTATGGTTTCTTCCAAAGATATAACCTTTTATATTTTTGCAGTTACTTTTAGATAAATTGAATTTATCACCTTTCTTAGGTATTCCTCCAACTAACCAATAAATATTACCATTATTTTTTAGCATTTCAATTGAAGATGAATAACTAGTAGATTTGGAATCATTAATAATTAAACAATCGTTACTCCTAAAAACAATTTGTTGCCTATATTTTAGCCCTCTAAAATTTTTAACTGCTTCAATCAAATTAATTTTTTTAATTTTTAAAATTTTACTTAATCTGATAACAAATGATAAATTTTCAATATTAGAAGCTGATAAAAAATTTTTATTTTTAAATTTTTTGATGAAATTGCTTTTCAATTTTGTATTAACTTTGATAATTTTACTTTTATAATTTATTTTTTTGATTTTAGACATAATCCTAGAATCATTTTTATTAATTAATGCTTGAGAATTTTTATTTTGATTTTCTATTAATTTGAATTTGGCTGAAATATATTTTTGAATAGTTTGATGTCTTTCCAAGTGATCGGGAGAAATATTCAAAATTACTGCATATTTAGATCTAAACAGTTTACTATATTCTAATTGATAGGAAGAAGCTTCAATAACAAATATAGTCTTTTTTTTGAAGTTTTTAATCGATAAAATTGGGTAACCAATATTGCCAGCTAGCCTCACATCGATTTTTTGTTTTTTGAGTGTTTCATAAAGTAATTGGCATGTAGTTGATTTGCCGTTAGTTCCAGTAATAGTAATACAACAATTATCAAAGAATGAATAAAAAATATCTAGATCTGTGAAAATGATATTTAAATTTTTTTTTAAAAATTTGCTTAATTTGCATCTATTAATATCTATACCTGGGCTTAGAATTATAGCATCAAGTTGTAGGTTATTAATTTGATTTGATGAAATTGAATTTTTTTTATTATCATCGTATATAAAAATTTTATTATTTTTTCTTAAAAAATTAAATGACGAAAGTCCACTTTTACCAAGTCCATATATAAGAATTTTTTTATTCTTAAAAATATTTGAATTTTCATTCATTATCTTAATTTAAGGGTAGCTAGACCAATTAATGCCAGAATTATAGAAATAATCCAAAAACGAATTACAACTGTTGACTCTGGCCAACCTTTTTTTTCAAAATGATGATGGATAGGTGCCATCTTAAAAACTCTCCTTCCAGTTAGTTTAAAAGAAACAACCTGAACAATTACTGAAAGTGCCTCTAAAACAAAAAGCCCTCCAGTAATTGCAAGTACAATCTCATGTTTTGTAATTATTCCAATCGCACCAAGAGATCCGCCTAGAGATAAAGATCCAGTGTCACCCATAAATATTTTTGCAGGCGGCGCATTGAACCATAAAAAACCTAAACAGGAACCTATGATAGAACCACAAAAAATCGAGATTTCTCCTGTTCCTTCTATATATATAATTTGAAGATATTCTGAAAAAATTATGTTCCCTGCAATATAGCTAATAAATGCAAAACAAGCTGCAACTAAAATTACTGGCACTGTAGCAAGACCATCTAGTCCATCTGTTAAATTAACAGCATTTGATGCCCCCACAATTATAAAAACCGAAAATGGAATGAAAAACCAACCAAGATTTACAATTAAGTCTTTAAAGAATGGAAAATAAAGATTTCTGAGTTCTTGATAATCCAAATAATAAGTCAAGAAGCTTATTCCAATTATGGAGATAATGATTTGACTAAATAATTTAAATCTAAATGAAACCCCACTTGAATTATTGTTTTTTATTTTTTTGTAATCATCAAGAGCTCCAAGTAATCCAAACGAAATCAAGATATATAATATAAATATAATATAAATGTTTCTTAAGTCTGCCCACATTATAACAGAAAGAATAATTCCAATTAAAATAACTAAACCTCCCATCGTGGGAGTGCCGATTTTTTTAATTATATGATCTCCTGGACCATCATCCCTAATAGGATTGACAAGATTTTTTTGAGAAACCATTTTGATAAATGGACCCCCAATTATAAGAACGATAATTAAAGATGTAAATACTGCTAAACCAACTCTAAACGTGATGTATCTAAAAACGTTCAAAAAACCAAAAATATCAACAAATTCTAATAAAAAACTATAAAGCATTGAATCTATTTAATTTTAATAATTGGGATTGCTTAAAAAGACCAGTAGAATTAGATCCTTTAATCATTAAGAAATCGTCATTATTTAATGTTTCATTAATCAAATCATTGATTTTTGATAAATTGCTTAAAACTATTCCCTTTTTATTTTTTTTTAATCCCTCATAAGTTTTTTTAATATCTTTTCCATAAACATGAACTTTATCAATATCTAATTTATTAATAATTTTTGCTATAGATTTATGATGATTAATTGAATTTCGACCTAACTCTAACATATCCCCTAGTAAAGCATGTTTAATATTTTTATTTAATTTTATATTACCAAAATTTGTTAATGCGGTTTTGAGGGATAATGGATTAGAATTGTAGCTCTCATCGATAAAATTAATAATCTTATTTCTAATTTTTAATTTTGAAATATCACCACGTCCACTGGGAACTTTAAAATTTAAAAAAATATTTTTTGGAATATTTTTTAAATTAAAGAAAAGGCTTATAGCAGTCACCGATGCTAATAAGTTTTGTATGTGATTTTGTGAACTGTCATAAGAGTAATAATGATATCTTCTTGAACCTATCACAAAAATTATTTTATATTTATTACCAATTTTAATTATTTTTTTTAAATTTGAATAACTAGTTTTATCTTTGAGACTAAAAGAAAAAACATCTAATTTTTTTTTAAAAGCTTTTGTTTTTAAGAAATTATAAAATTTATCATCTTTATTAAGTATTACACTTCCTCCACTAGTAATATTATCAATAATTTCTGATTTTGCTTCAGCTATTCCTTTGATATTATTAAAATTTTTAGAATGTGCATGACTAATATTAGTAATAATACCCAAATTAGGTCTTAAAATTTTTGATAAATAATCTATTTCTCCCTTTTTATCCATTCCAATTTCAAATACACCATGTTCTCTATCCTGTTTAAGATTTATCAAACTTAAAGGGACACCAAATTTATTATTAAATGATTTTGGAGAGAAATATGATCTTGAAATTTTTAATAAACTTCTACCTAACAATTCTTTTAGAGTTGTTTTTCCACAACTTCCAGTTATTGCAATTATATTAATGTTTGTATTATTTCTATATTCAAAGGCGCATTGAGAAAGAAATTTCAAGGTATCAGGTACTCTAATTTGTTTAGATAATGAAATATTTTTATTCAAATGATGTGTTATTAATAATGAAGTTTTTTTTTTAACAGCTTCATTTAAAAATTTACTACCATCATTTTTTTTTCCTTTAATAGCAAAAAAGATATCGTTTTTTTTTAAATCTTTTGAATTTATTGATGCTTTTTTAAATTTTAAATTTTTAGGAATAGTTTTTGTTTTTTCTTGGATAATGTTTAACCTTAAATCTTTAAACAAATTTTTATTTTTGATATTTATAGAATTTTTAATTATTTCTCGATCAGAAAAAAAATATTTTTTATTTTCATATTCTTGGATTTTTTCATGACCTTTACCAGCTATTATCGCAATATCACCACTGCAAAGATCGTTGATGCAATTATTTATTGCTATTTTTCTATTTGAAATTTCATTTATGTTTTTTCTTTTAATGCCTTTTTTTATTTCATTTCTAATTTTTTTTGGGTTTTCATATCTGGGGTTATCGTCTGTTAAATATATTACATCTGCATATTTTGAAGCAATTTTACCCATTATAGATCTTTTTAATTTGTCTCTATCTCCTCCACAACCAAACAATAATCTAATTTTTGCAAACGGAAATTGTTCTTTTACATTGATTAAAATAGTTTTGAGTGCATCTGGAGTATGTGCATAATCTAGGAGAACTTTACTTTTATCTTTTAATTTACCAATGTTTTCCAATCTGCCCTCAGCAGGTTTCAGCCTAGTTATGAGTTTTGCTATAGAATTTAAGTCAATACCACATCTTATTGCAGCTAATATAGCCATTAGAACATTTTTAATTTGAAACTTTCCAATTAGATTTATCTTTAACGAAATAATTTTTTTTTTATTTTTAAGTTTTACTTTTAAAATTTGTTGGTTGTTGTGATAATGATGTGAAATTAGTTCTAAATCAGAATTCGAACTATAAGCAGTTAATAACTTTAATTTTTTTTTTTTTGCAATTTTTTTCAAGGATGTATATTGCGGAATTGTTGCATCCGTAATTATAGTTCCTTGTTTTTTAATTAAATTTTTAAATAGATATAATTTTGAATTTAAATAATCTTTAAAATTTCTATGATAATCTAAATGGTCATGTGATAGATTTGTAAAAACTCCAATATCAAACTTCAATCCATCTAATCTATTTTGTTTTAAACCATGGCTAGATGCTTCTAAAATTATATTATTTATCTTTTTTTTATTGAGAACACTAATAACTTCTCTAAGCTTAATTGGATCTAAAGTTGTATTTCCTATAAATTTACTTTTATTATTATATTGAATACCAATAGTTCCTATTGATGCAGATTTTTTATTATTTAAATTTGAGATTTGATTAAAAAAATCTGCCACAGAAGATTTTCCATTTGTTCCGGTAACAGCAATTAAATTTTTTGGTTTTTTTTTTAATAATTTATAGGATATTTCTGCAAGTAATTTTCTAGGATTTTTATTTTTTATAAAAATAATATTCTTTTTATCTATATTTAAACTGCTATCTGAAACTATTATTTTAGCACCATTTTTAATTGCCTCAGCAATATATTTAGTACCATCAAATTTATTTCCTTTGATTGCGAAAAAAATGTTGTTTTTTTTTACCTTTTTGCTGTTAAATGTTAAACCAGAGAAGTTTATTTTATTATGTTTTTTATCTATATTTTTTATGAAATTTCCAAGATACATTTTTAATAAACTTCATTATATTTTGTGGCTAAAATAGGCCCAATTTTTTCTATTATTTGACCAACAACTTCAACCGAAGTCCATCCAGCAGTATTAAATGGGGTACCTTTGTATTTTATTCCTGATCCGTCTCTATAATGATAGATATATTCACTATTAGTCTTGGGCTCATCTAACATCACCACCAATGCATATTTTGGACTAGAAGATGGAAAAATAGAGGCAAATGTATTAATTTTATTTTTTGAATATCCCCCAAAAACACTTTTCTGAGCTGTTCCTGTTTTACCGCCCACTTCATATCCGTCAACATTTGCTAAAGTGGCTGTTCCCTCTTTAGTTGTTACAATTTTTCTAAGTATAGGATTAATTTTTTGTGAAACATTATTTTTAAGTATTTTTTCTCTTTTAACCTTCTCGTTACTCTTAATCAAAGTTGGATGAATTTGATAACCTCCATTTACTATGATTGAATATGCTTTGGCTAATTGAAGAATAGTAGTAGTAATCCCATGGCCATATGAGATAGTAGCAAGCTTACATTTGCCCCAATTAAATGGTATTGGTATACCAATTTCCTCAATATCAAATTTTATTGGATTAATTAAATCTAAATCATTCATAAACTTTTTAAGTTTTTCAATACCTAAAGATTGACCAATTCTAACTGAACCAATATTACCTGAGCGAATTAATATCTGCTCTGCTGTTAAATTTGATGGTATATTTATGTCATATTCACTGATTGTATTTTTTCCGCAAATTAATTTTTTTTCTAAACTTTTAAATTCTGTTTCTGGTTCAATAATACCTTCATGAAAACCAGCTGCTAAAGTTACAGTTTTAAATACTGATCCTAATTCATAAACACCTTTAGTTACTCTATTGATATAATTAACATCTGTAATATTAGCTCTTTGGTTGGGATCAAAATCTGGCAGTGAGACTAATGAAAAAATTTCACCATCATTTACTCCCATAAGTATAGCAGCACTACCTTTTGCTCTGAAAATTTGATTATATTTAATTAACTCTTCTCTAATTAAAAATTGAATATCTTTATCTACAGTTAGTTGAATTACATCTTTATTCTTTTTTAATTCACTATCTAATGATTTTTCTAATCCAGAAATACCATTATTATTATCGTCAATTTGTCCAATAATATGACTAAATAAATTTTTTTGGGGATAAACTCTTGTAAGTTTTTCCTCAGGTTTGATAGATTTATCACCAAGCATCATAATTTTTTCGTAATTCTCATCAGAGATTTTTTTCTCAAACCAAAAAAATTTATTTTTATTTAAATTGGATTTTAATAATTGATAATTTTTGTCAGGAAAAATATATCCCAAATTTAATAATAATTTCTTTCGGTCAATTATTTCGATGGGATTTATACCTATATCAATTGAACTTACTGTTTTAGCTAAAAAGTTTCCATTTCTATCAACAATATTTGTTCTACTAAGATTGTTATAAACTTTAGACTGATTATCAACTATTTCACCAGCGTTTCTAGATCCAAGATGAGTTAAATGAATTGTATAAATTAATGAAATTATAAAAAAAACAAAAAATATAAAAGCTACTCGATTAAATTTTATACGAATATTTTCATTATTTTTATTGTAATTAAATTCATTATTATTTTCATATAAAATAAATCTATCCTTATTCATTTATTTTCCTATAATTTTTAAATCATTAATAATTATTTCATTTTCTAGAATGTTAAGTGTCTTTAATTCTTTGATCGATTTTTTTATCAATGAATTTTCAAAATATAATTTTTGATATTCCAGTAATTTTTCTGAGGAGCTTAAATAATCAAATTCTAATTTTGAGTCTTTAAATCTGTCCTCTAAAAATAATATATTCTCTCTTATAGAATAAATTTGATCATCTAGATCTTTTGTTGAATTTTTTATCAAAGTAGTACTTACAATTAAAACCAATAATAAAGTAAAAACTGTAAATTTTATCATATTTTAGATCCTAAATTTTCAACTTCTAATAAGTTTGAAAATTTTTCAACTATGTCGGTTTCTATTTCATAAACATCTTTTGTTTTAATTAAATACCTTAATTTTGCTGATCTTGACGATTGATTATCATTGACTTCTTTTTTGGAAGGGATGATTGGTTTTTTTTTTGGCATTAAGAATGACAATTCTTTTAAAGCAATCGCTGGTTCATATCTTGAAAAACTTTTATTTTCAGACAAATTTTTAAAAAAATACTTAACTATTTTATCCTCTAAAGAGTGAAATGTTACAACAGCCAAAACACCATTCTTTTTTAAAACCTTAGCAGAATTTATCAAACCATATATCAATTCACTAATTTCTTTATTTACAAATATTCTTAAAGCTTGAAAAGATTTTGTGGCACTATGAACTTTGAAACTTTTTCTTCTTTTCGATTTTTCAATAATACTTACAAGGTTTTGGGTGTTAATTCTTTTAGATTTTCTCGACTTCACGATATTTTTTGCAATTAATCTTGCTTCATTTTCATCACCAAAATATTTTAGAATTTTTTCGATTGCTTTATCATCTAATTTATTCACAACTTCATTAGCGGAGAATTCATTGAGACCCATCATCATATTTAATTCTCCAGATGAATTAAAAGATAAACCTTTTGTGGGATCTTTTATTTGTGTGAAAGAATAACCTAAATCGAATATGATTCCTCTAATATTTTCATTTTTCAATTTAAGATTGTTTAATTTACTGAATCTTAAATTTTTAAAATAAAACCTATTTGGATATTTTTCTTCAATTTTTTTTGCAATTTTTTTACTTTCGATGTCTCTATCTATACCAATGACATTGGTGTTTTTATATTTTAATATTTCTTTTGTATATCCACCTTGACCAAACGTGCAGTCAATAAATGTGCCACCATGTTGAGGGGTAATAACACTAATAATTTCTTTTAGTAGTACTGGGTAATGTTTTACATCATCCAATAC
>MDTG01376239.1_pt1 | contig 15879 bp, 19 predicted proteins | sample 811421 | NCBI WGS metagenome assembly MDTG01 (sample SAMN05326645, study PRJNA326480) | marine metagenome | isolation source: seawater | place: Pacific Ocean: South East | collected 2011 | reverse complement strand
GTGGAAGCGCAGTAATGCGTGTAGCTGACCAGTACTAATAGCTCAATTGGCTTGATTTATGCACTGAAAAAAATTTTTATTTATTTGATTTGTTTTCCTTTTTTTTTAGAAAAGAATAGATACTTACATCGAAATTTCTAATTTCATTTGGTAAATCTTTAACTCTATGTAATGAACCTTTGTTAATTAAATTTTTTTTTGTCTTATATTTTTTTATTCTTAGCTTTTCAAAATTATCAATAAATAGTTTCTCTAATTCAATAAAATATTTTTTATAAGCTTGTTTGAATGTAAGTCTTTTATTTTTGAAAATTTGAAAATTGATTTTTTTTTGAAATATTATTGGCCCGGCGTCTAAAAGTTCACTTATTTCATGTATAGAAACTCCTTTGGGAGTGTTCTCATAGAAAGACCAAAAGTTTGGGTGGCTACCCCTATTGTAAGGAAGATAGGACATATGTAGATTAATAATTGGTCTTTTTAAACTGTTGAGGATATTTTTCTTTATAATTTTTTTATATCCAAAAGAAATAATTAAATCATAACTTGATGCTTTTGTATTAATATTTCTTTTTGTTTGTTTTACAGAGAATCCTTTTTTTTTTAAAAAATTAATTAATTTTGTTTCACTGCTATTGTAGCCTAGGAACAAACATTTCATTTTTAATTAATCTATTTTTTTGATAATTTTTTAACAAGTCTAGATATTTTAATATCACCCTTATAAATTTTTGACATTATTAATGCAGACTCCTCGGGGGCCTTTTTGTAAGCTAGTCTTAAAAGATTCATCCAATTGACATTATTTTTTCCTCTAATAGCTTCAATTTTATCTATTATCTTAAACTTACTTATTTTTTTTGGCATAAAGTTACTTATATTTATACTCAATTATAATTTTAATTTCAAATTTTTAACAAATTTTTTTGTAAGTGGCTCAAAAGCCTCTATATCAAAATTACTTTTACTTCCTAAAATTTTCTCATAGTAAATTGGAGATAAACCATATCCTGGTCGTATTTTCCTTATATTTTTTTTTGTGAAAATGTCACCCTTTTTAACGTTTTTTATTACAAAAATTGACCGTCTAAATTTTTTACTATCTTCTTCCGACTTATTTCTGAAGAAAATTTTTTTACCTAGCAATTTTTTATATAATTTTTTATCTTTTATTACTCCATTAGGGTATGAAATTGCTTTTTTATAATCATGGATTTCTTTGTCACTTATAGAAAACTCAGAGTCTAAAGCTCTTATATTTTTTAAACATATATGTTTTTCTATTACTGTAGCTCCACTTTTAACCGCAGCTGCTGCTATTCTAGGATCATTAGAGTGATCTGAAAAACCTATTTCACATTTAAATTTTTTCTTTAAAATTTTTATATTATTTAAATTAAAATCTGAAATTTTTGAGGGGTAATTACTTACACAATAAAGTAAGGTTATTTTTTTAGTACCTAGCTTTTTTATTTGATTAAAAATTAAACTAATTTCTTTTATAGAAGCCATACCAGTAGAAATAATTACATGTTTTTTTGTAGAGATAGCTTTTTTGATCAAAGTAAGATCGTTCATTTCAAAAGAGGCAATTTTATAAAAAGGACAATTTAGTTTTTCCAAAAAATTAACAGCACTCTCATCAAATGGAGAGCTAAAAATTTTTATATTAATTTTATTAGCAAAGTCAAAAAGAGTTTTATGCCACTCGTAAGGTGTTTGAGCTTTACTATAAAGATTCCAAAGACTTTGACCTTTCCACAATCCACTATTTATTTGAAAATATTTTTTTTTTGATTTTACAGTCATAGTGCTTGGTTTGTAAGTTTGAAGCTTAACTGCATCTGCCCCGTTGTCTTTAGCTATTTTAATGAGCTTTTTAGCGTTAATTATACTACCTTTGTGATTGGCAGAGATTTCAGCGACAAAAAATGGTTTATTAAATTTTCCTAACATGCCTTACTTTCTTTTTTTAAAGTGTATCATAGTTTTTGATAGTATTTACTGCTTTACATTCCTAAAATTAATACCTATATTATATCAGTGTTCAAAATATGAACAAGGTATTTAAAAATAAATCTATACTAATTACGGGAGGAACAGGCTCCTTTGGGAAAAAATTTGTAAAAACTTTACTAAAACTCAACACCAAAAAAATAATAATATTTAGCAGGGATGAATTGAAACAATATGAAATGCAACAAGATAAAACGTATGAGTCTAAAAAGTTAAGATATTTAATAGGAGACGTTAGGGAGCTTGAAAGATTAAAACTTGCGATGCAAAATGTAGACATAGTTGTTCATGCTGCTGCGCTTAAGCAAGTACCTACTGCAGAATATAATCCCTTTGAAGTTGTTAAAACGAACGTTATCGGAGGACAAAATGTTATAGAAGCCTCATACCATAATAATGTAGAAAAAGTAATTGCTTTAAGTACAGATAAGGCAGCCTCACCAATTAATTTGTACGGCGCAACTAAACTAACTTCAGATAAATTATTTGTAGCAGCTAACAATTACCGCGGTAATCATAAAACAAGATTTAGTGTAGTAAGATATGGAAATGTAATAAATAGCAGAGGGTCAGTATTACCTTTATTTATTAATCAAGAAAAAAATAAAAAATTTTTTACTATAACAGATAAAAACATGACAAGATTCAACATATCTTTAAATGAGGGTGTTGAATTTGTTATTAAATCATTAAAAAAAATGTTAGGGGGTGAAATATTTATTCCCAAAATTCCTTCTTTAAAAATTATTGATCTTGCGTCTGCTGTTAATTCAAATTTAAAGAAAAAAATAATAGGTGTTCGTGCCGGAGAAAAAATTCATGAGGAGATGATAACCTCCTCAGATTCTATTAATACTGTTGAATTTAAAGATTATTTTGTTATTTGCCCACAATTTAAGTTTAATGATTGGAGTTTAAAAAAATACATAATTAAAAATAAAGAAAAAAATTTTAAAAAAGTAAAACCAGGATTTATTTATGATAGCAATTCAAATAAACATTTTCTATCAAAAAAAGAAATAAAAAAGATAATAAAAAAAATTATTAATGATTAATTACGGCAGGCATCACATTGATAATAAAGACATTTATCAGGTAATCAAAACACTTAGATCAGATAAATTGACCCAAGGAAATCTGATAGAAAAATTTGAACATAGTTTAAAAAAAAAATTTAGATCTCGATATGCATGCGTTTTAGCAAATGGATCTGCTGCCTTGCATTTATCTTGTATAGCTTTGAATGTAAAAAACACAATTGTATTAACAGCATCTAATACTTTTCTTTCAAGCTCAAACGCCATAATTCATGCTGGTGGCCACCCAGAATTCGTAGATATAGATTATGAAACTTGTAACATTTCAATTTTAGATTTGGAGAGAAAAGTTAAAAAATTTAAAAAAAAAAATAAAAAAATTTCTGCTTTAATTGCGACTGATTTTGGGGGCTCACCATGCGATTGGAAAAAATTAAAACTATTGGCATTAAAATATAAATTTAAATTAGTTAATGACAATTGCCATGCTATAGGTGCAAAATATTTACAGAGCCATGATTATGCTTCAAAGTACGCAGATATTGTAACTCATAGTTATCATCCGGTTAAACATATAACTACAGGTGAAGGAGGGGCAGTTCTATCAAACAATAAGTTTTTAGTAGAAAAAATTAAAATTCTTAGAAATCACGGGCTTATAAAAATTAAAAACAGAAGTTTTAAACATAATCACATTTGGCCATTCAAATTAAAATTTACAGGTTTTAATTATAGAATTTCAGATATCCAATGTGCTTTAGGAATAAGCCAACTTAAAAAACTAGGTAAGTTTCTCAAAAAAAGGAGAGAAATCGCATTACGTTATAACAATTTTTTCAAAAAATATAAAAATGTGGAAATGCAAAAAGTCTTGCCTAAATCAAAAAACGCTTATCATTTATATGTAATAAGGGTTAATTTTAAAAAAAATCAAAAAAAAAATTTAATTAGATTCCTTAAAAAAAAAAATATAAATCTTCAAACTCATTATTTCCCGATACACAAACAACCATTTTATAAAAAATATTTTAAAAAAAAAATAAATTTACCAAAAACAGAAAAACACTTTTTAAACTCATTATCACTACCAATATTTTATAATTTAAAAATAAAAGATCAAAAAAAAATTATTTTTTATTTTAAAACATTCTTTAAAAAAAATAAAATTTACTAATGAATTCTCTAATCATACTTCAGGCTAGGATGAAATCTAAAAGATTGCATGGAAAAGTATTAAAAAAAATAAACAAGATTCCTCTCACTGTTCTTTGTGCTAAGAGACTAAACAATACAAATATACCGGTGATCGTAGCTATTCCTAAAACCAAAGAAAATATCCTTTTAAAAAAAATTTTAAGAAATAACAGATTAAAAACTATTTGTGGTAATCATTTAAATGTATTTGACAGATATTATAAGATTATAAAAAACTTAAAAGATGATACAATTATTGTTAGAGCTACATCGGACAACCCTTTACCTGAGGGGTTCTTTGTAAAAAAAATGATAAATTTATTTAATAAAAAAAAATTAGATTATTTAGATACAACAGCAAAAAATTTTTCATTACCATATGGTTTAGCTCTTCAAATATTCAGAGCTAAAACTTTTAAAAAAATAAATAGAACCAAGTTAACAAGATTTGATAAAGAGCATGTTCCAACAATATTTTCAAAAATGGAAAATATTAAAACTTTTAAAAAAAAATATTTAGAGTATAAAAACATTTATTCAAAAGAAAAATTTTCAATAGATACTTCAGAGGATTATAAAAGAATGAAAAAAGTATTTTCTTATACAAAAAAAACATTTTCAGAACAATTTCAAGTTTTAATAAAAAGATATTATGATGAAAAAAGAATATAATAAATTAGTCCTTGGAGGAGCACAATTTGGATATAATTACGTTTCTAAAAAATCCAATCTATATAAAAAGAAAGATGAAATAATAAAAATATTTAGTTTAGGAAAAAAATACGGAATAAATAAAATCGACACCGCACAATGCTACGGTAGGTCAGAAGAAAATATTGGTTGTTTTAAAAAAAGATTATCTAAAAATATTTTTTTAATTACAAAGTTAGATCTAACGAATTATGATAAATCCCAAGAAAATTTAGAAAATTTTATTATAAAACAAGTATTTTTATCTCTTAAAAAGCTAAGGTCAAAATCGATTGATATTTTAATGATTCATAATTTTTACGATCTAAAAAAATATGGAAGTAATCTAACAACTATTTTACAAAAACTAAAAAAACTTGATTTAGTAAAAGAGTTAGGAGTTTCCATTTATACGCCTAAAGAACTTATATATAGCGCAAAGTTTCCTATTATAAAAAATATTCAAATACCTTTTAATATAATTGACACAAGATGGAACAAAAAAACTATTATAAATTTAATAAAAAAAAAGAGGATAAAAATTTTTGCAAGAAGCATTTTTCTTAAAGGTATTTTAATTAATCGAAAAAAAAGTCAATTTAAAGATAAAAAAATTCTTAAAAAAATTTATATGAAATTAAATGAATATTCAAATAAATTTAATAGAACGAATAGAATAGATGTATGTTTATCCTTTGCAAACAGTTTTAATTGGATTAAGTATTTGGTTATAGGATTTAACAGTAAAAAAGAATTTGGGGAAATTTTAAATAATTTTAACAAACCCCGCTTTAAAAAAAGAGAAATTAAATCAATATCTAATGATATGAGTAAAATGATTAGAAACAAAAAAATATTAACGCCAAATTTATGGTGAAACTAAATAATAAATTTTTCATTGTTACAGGGGCAACTGGCCATATAGGAAATGCAGTTGCAGAGGAAATATGTAAAGCTAATGGTAATTTAATCTTGGTATCTAAAAATTTATCTAAACTTAGTAGATTAAAAAAGAAATTGGTATCAAAATATAAAGTTCAAATAAAAATCTTTAGGTGCGATCTTCTTAATGTAAAAAGTATTAAAGTTTCAATCAATAAGATAAAAAAAAATTATAGCTATATTAATGGAATAGTAAATTGTGCATATAAAGGAAAAACTGGAGGAATAAATTTTATCTCAGAAAAAGATTTTAAAGATGCTAGTTCAATAAATTTAATAGCTCCATTCTTATTTATTTCAAAATTAAAAAAACCCTTTGAAAAAGCATCTAAAAAATTTAAACAAACATCATCAATTGTAAATGTAGCATCAATGTATGGTATTGTAAGTCCAGAACCAACTAATTATAAAAATCAAAAAAGTATAAATCCTATTCATTATGGAGCCACAAAATCTGCATTAATACAAATGAGCAAATACTTAGCATGTAATTTAAATGTAAAACATATGAGAGTAAATTCAATAAGTCCTGGCGCTATTCCTCCAACAGGTAAAAAAAACCTGTCCAAATTAAAAAAAAGAATTCCTCTTGGTAGATTCGGCAAACCTATAGAAATAGCCAAACCAATTGTTTTTCTTCTCTCAAACGACTCATCCTACATAAATGGAACAAACTTGATCGTAGATGGAGGTTGGACCTCGTGGTAAAAACCAATTGGAAAATTTGGAACAAAAACTATAAAGTAGAAAACCGCACGTTCGATCGAGCGCTTAAAAAACTACCTGAGATGGAAAGCGCAAAACAATTAAAATATTTAATTTCTAAAATCTATAAAAAAAATATGAAAATATTGGATGTAGGCTGTGCTGCTGGCCACTATTATCATTCTTTAAAAAAAATTAATAATAATATTAATTATATTGGAATTGACTCAACTAAAAAATATATTAAATTCGCAAAAAAAAATTTTAAAAAAAATAAAAATACAAGTTTTCATTGCGAGGATATTTTTAAAATAAAAAAAAAACATTTTAAGAAATACGATATTACTTTTTGTTGTAATGTTCTTTTGCATCTACCAAATATAGATTTACCATTAAAAAATTTGATAAGGACCAGCAAAAAGTTTTGTTTTGTTCGTACACTAGTTAGCGACAACACTCATTTAAGTAAATTTTTATACGATGACCAATTTAAACAAAATTCGCCTCTTAACTATGTATATCAAAACACATATAGTTATAATTATATAAAAAGGCTAATTAAAAGATTAGGTAATCACAAAGTTGAATTTATAGAAGATAACTTTAAATACAAAAATCTTAATGCAGAATATAAAAAATATGAAAAAAAGCAGCAGGGAGTAACTCAAGTCTTTAATAAAAAATTACAAATTTCAGGCAGTAAAGTTTATCAGTGGAAATGGATTAAAATTACTTTAAGGTAACTGATTATCCTTCAACGATTTTATTAAAATTTTCAAAGAATCTTTGTTTTTTCTAGCAAAAATATTAGAGAAATTTTCTCTGACTGTTTGTAGTCTATCGCTGTACCACCACTCGTTAATATTGTTATGGTTAGTGTTTATAAACTTAGCTGCGTCTAAACAATCTTTTTTAGCTACGTTTACTTCTTCCAATTTATCAAAAAAGTCCAAAAACTCATGGTTTATAGTCTCTCTAAATTTATATGGGTAAATCATTATACTAGGTTTATTAAGCGATAGATTCTTTAAAAAAGGCGTCCCAAAGTAAAAAAAAATGGAAATTTTGGAGTTATCAATAATTTTATCTAAATTTTTAGAGGTGTCATAAATATTTATTTTCGGCCAAACTTTTTTCATATAATCAAAATAAGAAAAAACTCTCTTTCTTCTTTTTTCAATAGAATGAGCCTTAAAACTAAGATCATTATATATTTTTTTATCAATATTATTGATAAAATTATTTAAAATATTAATATCTGTGTAAGCTTTATTTGGTTTTAATATTTCATTTCTACGTGGATAAATATCAACTGCTGTCGGTACTAATAAAATTTGTTTTTTATTATTATTTTTCTTAATTTTATCTTTTATAGAGGGAAAGCAAACACAAGGAATTATTTTATCCTGAAGTTTTTTATTATTCCATCCCCAAGTTAAATATTTGTCAGAAATTTTTATTTCATGTTTAGTCCCACAATGTTTTTTTATTACCCCATAGCCACTTCCATGTTGACCATAAAAAAGGTAAGATCCTTCATTAACACTTTGCGCTATCCAAAATTTTAAAACTGTATCGCTCCAACTATTACATGTGAAGATATTTTTCATTTTTTTTGGTAAATTACTACTTTCAATCTTATTCATCATATTTTGAAAACCTTCTATATAAATTGTAGGAATTGACTCAACCATTAAGTATCTTATAATTTTTTCATTTAAATTTTTAACATCAAAGTTTATATTTAATTTTTTTCTCAATTTTACATTGAAATTTTCAATAACTCTTGATTCATCTAAGAAATATCTTACAGGAAAATTCTTTAGACCTAAAAATAATTTTAAAGAAGTATAGAAATTACCTATATATATTTTATGAAGAAAAAAATTATTTTTTTTGGATAAAGGGAAAATATTCCAAAAAAAATTTATTTTATTTTTCAAAAGTTGAAAATATGGTGTTAATAAATTTTTTGTCTTACATGGAAATTTTTCCAATTTTAACTTATTAAGATAGTTAAGGTCAAAATGTTTTTCATCATATAATTTATTCAATCTTCTTAATACTTTTTCATTCCATTTATTTGAACAAACTTTGTCATTATAGTCTTTAACATCAAATGATATTAACGAGTCATTTTGGAACTCTACAAACTTGAAATTAATATTATAATTTTTTTTTGATCTAGATAGTAAATTTAATTTATTATTAATAATTGCTACATATCTTTCTAACCAAGGCCCAATAACTATTCTCCATGATCTTTTTGACCAGTTGATTTGATGCAACTCGTTTAAAGCTTCCGTCAATTCATTTAACAATTTTTCATAAATATCTTCACACAAATTAATCTCTTCAATAATTTTTGTAGTTTCATACATCTCAGAATCAAGTAATTTATAATTTATATTTTTCCAATATTTTTTTTGCAGCGGATCTAAACACCATTCTCCTGCAAATAATATTGGTTTAGATGTGTCCCAATATTTTTTATCAGGACTGACAACTAAATTAATCTCTTTTTTTTTATATTCACTCATTTTCAATTAATAGTTTTTTAAACCAATCAGTGTTCTTGTCATAATTAATCAAAATAGGATTAATTATTTTTAATGATTGGTTCCATTCCGCTTTAAATAACTTTAAAATTATTTTGCTTTGCTACAAAAAACAATTTTGCTAATGTAGCATTCATTAATCTATCTATTGGAGCTTCATTAAAATATATTAATTTTTCAAAATTATTTGATTTTTTTAAATTTTTATAAAAAACTGCAAAGAAACCACACATTCAATCTTTTTATTTTTTTTCAAGTTTCGTTCTTTCTAAATCTTTCTTAAGTTCGTCGTATTCAGACATCTTTCTTTTCATGAAGTTAACCAATAATTTAGTTTTCTTTGAAATTCCTACAGGTGTTAGAATGTACATGTAATTAAGCTTGTTCTTATTCTTTTTAAAGTTTTTGAATTTTACGTAGCCTTTTTTTTTAAGCTCATTTAGACAAAAATTAAGTTTTCCAAGGCTAATTCCTAGATTATCAGCCATTTCTCTTTGATTAGATTTTTTTTCAGAGTCAATTAACCTCAAAATATTTAAATGATCTTGATCTGAAGTTTTTTTGTTCATAATTTGAACATTATAAACTTTTTTGTTATGATTAGTCAAACTATTATTTATATGCAAAAAAATAAAAAAATTATCCTTATCGGCTGTGGAAACATGGGCCTAGCCCACCTTAAGTCAATATTGACAATAAAGAACAAAAAGATATTAGTAATCGAAAAAAGATTAAGTAGAATTAATTTCATCAAAAAAAATTACAAAAGCAAAGATCTTAAAATTTCAAATATGTTGCCACAAAACCACTTTTTTGATTTTGGTATAATTGCCACTCATTCTAAAGATAGGTTTAACTTAATAAATAAACTTCTTAGGAAAAATTCAGTAAAATACTTATTAATAGAAAAATTTATTTTTTTAAAAAAAAGAGAATATAATTTAGCAAAAAATTTATTTGTAAAAAAATCTACAAAAGCTTTTGTAAATATTTGGGCAAAATTATTTATAAACATTTGTAAATTAAAAAAACTTAAAAAAATTGATTATTTAAAAATATCGATTAGGAGGGGAAGAATTTTAACTAATTTGATCCATTATCTAAGTATTATAGAAAGTTTAATAAACAGAGGTGTAGATATTTCATTTGATAAAAACAAATTTAAATTTACTAAATTTCAAAAAAATAACTTTACAGAGTATTATGGTAAAATAATAATCAAATCAAGATCCCAAATAATAGGAAGCATCGCAGAGTCAAAAGATAAGTACGACTATTTTTTTTTAAAGAGTAAAAATTATGAAAAGACGTTTCAAATAAAGGAGACAAAAATAGTATTTAAAGACAATCTCAATAATAAAAAAATCTTTAATTTTCCATTGAGTTCAAAAACTACAAAAAAAATTTTATATAACGTAAGTTCAAGTGCTAAAAAGATTGTTCCGAATTTCAATGAGGCTTCATTCACCTCAAAGAAAATTTTAAAAAAAATTAAATTTAAAAACTTAAGAATTAGATAAATGAACTTAATTAAGTCTTTTTTGAAGTCAAAAAAAATTTTTTATAAACCAAAAAATAAAGATATTTTATTTTTTGACACATTAAATATAAGATATTTCTTACCTTATTTAGATCAAAATAACCTTGAAGTTTTAGAGACAAGAAAAAAAATCATAAATATTTTTGTTTTGTTTAAAATGTTAATAAAAAGAAAAAAAATTAACGGGGTAAATTATTTTAAAGAGTATATAAGTATTGTTAATCCAAAAATTATTGTTTCTTTTACAGATAATTCAATTTTTTTGTACGAAATAAAAAATTTTTTTCCAAATATAAAGATTTTAACAATACAAAATGGTATGAGAAATAATATTTTTTTTGAGTCTTTAGAAACGCGGCAAACTTTAAAAGCTGATATCATATTTACTTGGGGTAAAAATATTTCAGACATCTTCAAAAAATATATAGATACAAAAACGTTTGTAATTGGATCGTTTATCAATAATCAAATTAAAAATATCGAAAAAGACAAAAAAAATTCCATATCCTTCATATCAACTGGATACGAAAGAATTAATAAATCAATTCAAATATCTGATAAAAAATTTGTAGCAGATTATAGATATTATCAACCTGAAAAGAATATTCTTCCAATATTGCTAGAAATTTGCAAAGAAAAAAAAATGAAATTAGAAATAATTGGCAGATGCAAAGAGGATGAAGATAGTGAAAGTGAAAAAAATTTTTACGAAAAAATTTTAGGCAAAGGTAATTTTGATTATTATCCTCAAGGAGACAAAGTTTGTTATCTTGTTTCAGACAAATCAAGATTATCCATCAATATATATTCTGCTTTTGGACTTGAAACCTTGGTCCGGGGTAACAGATGTTGTTTTTTTAACGTGAGAGGTAAATATTGTGAAGAGGATAGTATTAGTTGCTTTTGGCCAGGAAATTTCCCCGAAAAAGGTGAATTTTGGTCCAATGAAGACTCAAAAGAGGAGATAAAAAGAATTGTGAATTTTAGCCTAGAGTCAGACGAAGACAAATGGAAGGATGTTATCAAAAATGTTTTTCCAAATTTAATTGATATTGATGAAAACAATTTGACTTTTAGAAGAACCATAAAAAAAATATTAGATCATGAGCTCTGAATTAGTAAAAATTTTAAATAAATGTAAAAAATAGTTGATTTATCATTAAATTTGTATAATGTTCAAAATATGAACATAAAAAATAATCAAAGATTAGTTTTTTTCAATGGTGAATTTATTCCTGAGGCCGAGGCAAAAATTTCAATTTACGACTCCTCTCTAATGTTTGGTGATATGGTCTTTGAAATGACAAGATCATTCGATAAAAAACATTTCAAATTAGAAGAGCATATTGAAAGACTTTTTCTTGGATTAAAAATTTTAAGGATAAATATTGGATACACTGAAAAAGAAATTTATGAACTTTGTTTAAAGACTTCTGAAAAAAATGAACACCTTTTTAAAAAAGATGATGAGCATAGATTAATGATTGATGTTACCAGAGGCATATTGGATATTTATAAAAATAACAAAGAAATACGTCAAGGACCAAATCTTATAATTGCTGACTTTCCATTGAGATGGACTGTTCAGGGAATGGATAAATTTTTTTACAAAGGGATTAATGCTGTCATAACTTCTCAAAGAGCTATACCCGCGCAGTACTTAGATCCTAAAATTAAAAATAGAAGCCGTTTATTTTATTTAATGGCTAATATCGAGGCATCATTATTTAAGGGTGATAGAAACTGGGCACTTTTATTAGATAGTAATGGTTTTATTGCTGAAGGATCAGGAGATAACTTTTTGATTATTAAAAATGGTAAAGTTATCACACCTGAAGGTAGAGAAATGTTAAGAGGCATCTCAAGATCATATGTCACTAACGAACTTTGCAAAGAATTAGGAATTGAAGTAATTGAAAAAAATATAGAACCATATGATGTGTATAATGCAGATGAAGCATTTGTGACTGCAACTCCTTTTTGTATGTTACCAGTAACATCATTAAATTCAGTTAAAATAGGCGATGGAAAAGTTGGAAAAATATTCAATAAAATATTATCTTTGTGGGGGAAAAAAAATAATATAGATATCAAACAACAAATTATTTCATGGCAATCAGGCAAAGAGGATATTAAGATATCACCTTACAAATTCGCGGAGTCAAGAAAATGAAAATAAATTTTACGTCACAAGATGTTAAAAAAATCAAAGAAGATAATTTTATAGTAAAAAAAAAAGTTATAAGTCTAAAAAAATTAAAAAAACTTAATAATGAATTTGAAAAAATTTCAAGAAAAATTAAAAACAAAAGAGATATACATTTTTTTAAAAATGGAAGTAAAAAAATAGTTAGCAGTATTCATAACATACACCTTTATTCAAAGTATTATAAAAAATTTATTAAATCCAGTAGACTAAGTGACTTAGTTAAACAAGTATATGGCTCAAAATCAGACAGAGTTTTTAATGCGTCTTTATTTGCTAAACCAGCTGAACTTGGTTTAGAAACTAGACCTCATCAAGATAATGCCTTTTTCAATTTATCAAAAGGTGAAGCTTTAACTTGTTGGATGCCAATAGACAACTCATCTTCCAAAAATGGCACTATGTTTTATTATAAAAATTCAGCAAGATTAGGAGATTTAGAGCACATACCAAAAGGAAATGTAGGTGCTAGTATGACTATAAAAAACAAAACCCCGCTTAAAAATTTTAAAAAAAAATTTGTTGAAGTAAAAAAGGGAGATTGCATAATTCATAATGCATTAGTTGTTCATGGTAGCAAAAAAAATGTTTCAAAAAAAAGTAGACGAGCTTTTAATTTTTCTGTGGCTTCAAGAGATAAAATTAACAAAAAGAAATTCTCCATTTATAAATTAAAACTCCGATCATTCTTACAAAAATAAACCAAAATAATGAAGCTAGAGCGAATTTCTTATACAGATGAATTTTGGGCTATGATCCCTGCGAGGAGTGGATCAAAAACAATTAAAAATAAAAATATACGTAAGGTTAATGGAATTCCTTTAGTAATGCACTCTTTACTTTTTGCTTCAAAAATTAAAAGAATAAAAAAAATAATATTTTCAAGTGACTCTACGAAATATTTAAAACTAGCTGATAAATTAAAAAAAATTCTAAAGCACAAAAGAAAAATTAAAGCCTCAAAAGATCAATCGTCTGATTTAGAAGTTTTTAAAGATTTTATTGATCATCATCTAAAATTTAGTAATGTATTACCAAAATATTTCATATATTTTAGACCCACCTCACCTATAAGAAAAACAAAAACAGTGATAAAAGCTATTAAAACTTTTAATAATATTTCAAAAAAATATTCATCTTTGTGTTCAGTAAACTCAGAGTCGGAGACAGCCTTTAAATCTACAGTTATAATTAATAAAAGATTGTGTGGAGCTTTTAAAAGAGCAAGTTTAGACAGCATAAATCTACCTAGGCAAAAATTTCCTAAAACTTATAAATTCAATGGCATAGTGGATATTTTTAAAACTAAAAATATAGTTCAAAATAAATTATATGGAAAAAAAGCATATCCTTTTGATACTGGCAAAGACTTCAACATTGAGATAGATACTAGAAATGATTTGAGTAAAGTTAAAAATTATTTTTTGTAATTTAGCTTACTAATTTATTAGATAATTCGACAATTCTTTTTGCAAAAATAATATCATTATATATTTTTTTTCCTTTAAAAAATTTAATAAACTCTTTAAACTGAATTTCAAAACCAGGCTTGTACTTATTTTCTTTGTATTCATTAAACTCCTTTATTTTTTTAGGCAAATATGTATTTCCAATTTTATTTTTTAATATTTTAAAACCATTAAAAATTCTTAAATTCTCAATAGGTGAAACACTATATCTTTTCATATTTTCATATATTTCTATTGAGAAATTACTTGAATTAGAAATATTAAAAAAAAGGTTTATTTGAATATTTTTCTTATTTTTTAAAGTACAATTAATAAATTTTTTTCTTTTGATTTTTTTTACTATAGTTAATGAGCCAAACAAAAAGAAAAGAACAGAAATTATATGGCAGCTGTTTCTAACGATTTGTTTGTAATTTTTTTCAGGGCATTTTACTATAACATTTGCAATACTATTTAGTTTTAAATTCTTTTTTAAATATTTTATTCCTGAATAAAAAATTCTATTATAACCAACAAATATTTGTTTTTTATATTTTGTAAAATATTTAAAATCTCTTGGATTATCAAAAATAGGTTTTTCAATAAAAATCTTTTTATTTGTTTTGCAACATTCTTTCAAAATTTTTTTATTATCTTCAACTCTGGAGGTGATAAAAAAAGCTAAATTTTTTACTCTTTTAGCATTTTTTATTCCTTCCTTCCAATTTGTATAAGTTTTTTTAATTTTATATTTTTTTTTAAATTTGAGTAAATTTTTGGAATTTTTTCTGGTAGAGCTGATAGAAAATATGTTTTTTTTATAATTTTTCAAGGCATCTATATGTTTATTAGTAATTTCTGAAGTACCAATTATTGCTATTTTCATAATAATAAATTTATTGAATTTGACTAACCATATCAAAAATTATATAAATGTTCAAATTATGAACATAAATGTACGCATATGTTGAAAAAAATTGTCCTTAGAGAGCTGGAAAACCACTTTAAAATGAGAGACTTTATGATCAATCATAAACAAGAAATTTTAAATTTTGCAAAGATTGTGCTTGAAAGTCTAAAAAAAGGAGGATGTATTTTTTGGTGTGGAAACGGGGGTAGCGCGGCAGACTCTCAACATTTAGCTGCTGAACTAGTAGGAAGATTTGAAAAAGAAAGAAAACCTATAAAATCAATATCTTTAACAACTGATACATCTATATTAACTGCACTATCTAATGATTATTCTTATGATATTGTTTTTAAAAGACAACTACAGGCTTTAGGAAAACCTAAGGATATTTTAATAGCTATTTCAACTTCTGGAAATAGTAAAAATGTAATTGAAGTTCTAAAAGAAGCAAAAAAAAAAAAAATTAAGTCTTTAGCCTTATTAGGTAAAAACGGTGGTAAGGCAAAACAATTCGCTTATAAATCAATAATTATCAAAAGCAAAAAAACATCAAGGATACAAGAGATGCATATTTTGATTGGCCATATTATTTGTCAAATAGCTGAACATGGAACAACCAAAGGATAAAATGTT